>Ga0075436_100000130_pt1 | contig 44569 bp, 33 predicted proteins | sample RhiMethybrSRZTD5_FD_75303 | JGI IMG/M metagenome (GOLD analysis project Ga0075436, IMG submission 75303) | Populus rhizosphere microbial communities from Tennessee, USA - Rhizosphere MetaG P. TD hybrid SRZTD5 | ecosystem: Host-associated > Plants > Roots > Rhizosphere > Soil | place: USA...
ATCGATGTGAATGTCTATGCGATCCAGCAACGGGCCTGAGATCTTAGATACATATCGCTGAATCTGCATCGGAGAACATTTGCATTCCCGAGTCGGATCGTTGAAGAAGCCACACGGGCACCCCCGCGTTGCCTTTTTGTCATATAAGGCTAACTGCCGAAAAACCAAAGAATTCCGCATATCCTAGGAAACTCGAAACGCTCGGCGATCACCTTCGCGCACGTAGGTTAGATCTGGGCCTTTCTCAGAAGCAAGTGGCTAAGCAGATCGGGGTGACAGCGTGCACGATTATGTATTGGGAGACAAACCGGGTTGCGCCGGCTCTTCGCTTCCTGCCAAAGATCATCGAGTTTCTTGGCTATGATCCCGGTGTCGGCAGCCAACCACGGTGCTTATCCGGGGAGCTAAAGGCTCATAGAAGAAAGCTCGGTTTGTCCCGCAAGAAGCTAGCAGCTTTGATTGGAACCGACGAGAGCAACCTGGCCGGGTGGGAAACTGGTCGACATCAGCCTACAAAGAAATCGAGGCGAATCATCACTGATTTCTTATCCTGGATGCCAGCGACACAGAATTGACGCAGCAATCTTTCGCCGAGGGAACCACACGATGGTCTTCTTACTTTGCAATAGGGCGCTGCAGTCCAGAAGCGTACTCGATGTTAGTCTTACGAAGTAGAGAGCGGCAGGGTTATGTTCCCTGCCGCTAAATGATGGACACACCTTTTCAGTTCACCCACAACCAGACAGGATTGCTCCTTTGGCCATCCTGTGCGACAACTCGAAACTTCCACCAGCCTCGGGCATTCAGCACCGCTTGGATCCATAGACTACCAGAGTTGCTCACAAACACCTGTGCACCGCGTAATGACACCATCGAGCCACCCGGTGTGGTCACGTCGACAATGGTATTCTGAGTGAAGCTCTGGCCTGAAAAGAGAATCCACTGGTTCTGCGAACTCGCCCACAGCGTTGGCGACACGGTCATCGTTACCTGCGGGCGCCACCACATCTGCTTGGGATAAATGTAACCCTGGTTGGACTGGTAGAAATAGTGGCTTACGGGATCGCGTGGGCCCCATTGGCACCAATTCATCTCGTTCCCCCATAAGATGTTCCAACCGAGGTACTCGTTAAACCAAACATGACCGGTGGAGCTGATGCTGCTGCTAACCGAAATAGTTCGCGAGCCGGGTTCACCGCTGACAGGCCAGCCAGCAGCGGATGCCTGACCCGCCCAGTATTTGGCGTCATTGAAGCCGGGCATTTGCTGGTACCACACTGTGCTTGCCTTGTACCAGGCCCAATACGTACAGTTGCCACCGTTGCAGCAAGCGTAAGGATTGTTCGGGCTATAGATGCCACCGCAACTTGCAACCATCGGGATCACATTGTGTTCCGCCGGAGTCTGCACCTCCTCTTGCGTTTGATCAGCAGGACTATCCGACACAGGCGGAATTTCGCGTTCATTGGTGAACAGATCGATGTGATCCTCGTAAAGGATCAACAACCGGTCTCTGCGATATCCTCCGTTGATCGAGCTAAAACTTACTGAGGCATGATTATCCGCGAGGCCTTCTTGCATTTCAGCCGGATCGACCTCATCCTCGAAACGCTTTGACGCAAACGCTCGGAGCGACTCGAAGTTCGAAGGCAATTTGAGACGCTTGCGTGTGTAGTTCGGAGAGCCGTCGTTAGGTAATTCCGACCGACCGTCCAACGTCTCCTGATCTGTCGAGTGCACAATTGGACTGTTCTGGGTGTTGATAGGTGCTTGGGTTACTGCCCGCACCTGGAAATGAAACAGAGTGGTTAAGAGCACTCCCACAACTATGAAGGGGAGCAGCCGTGATTGTTTAAACATATTGACTCCTTTCAAGCTATGCCTGCGTATTGCTCGGCTTGCCCAATGGTTAACTGTCGCCCTATATCAGGGCAGCGCAGTTCGTCTGTTCCAGCCTATTCATCCACATTAGACTGGCTAGAACGAGAGTTGTTACGCGGATGCGGTTACTGAAAGTGAGAAGTGGAGAGGCGGGGCACCTTTTTCGGTTATGACCTCACGGCACAATGGAAGCGCGTTCGGTAACTCTCTTCCCATTCCGCTTTCAGTCGCAATGTGATAAAAGTCGTACTGAGGTAACTATGATTCGAATCCGGATTCGACACGACCTTGGATTGTCAACGTTGGTGTGCCTGTTAACTTCTCTCATTTTAATGTTAGTTCCTCTCAAGGCACGATCAAACGATTTGATACAGCACACCAATAGTACCGCCGCCTGCAAAGACTCACCCGAATGCGATGCGGCCCGTGATCTCGCACCAGGTGTCAGTCAAGTCACCCACCTGAAACAAGGAGACAGTCATTGGTACAAAATAATCCTGGATAGCGGGCAAATGATTCAAATCTCAGTAGTCCAGATGGGCGTTGACGTCGTCACAAGAGTGTGCAGTCCAGCACGCGAGCACATCGTAGACATCGATGACACGACCGGCGATGACGGCGTAGACCTAGTTTCGGTCGTCGCCGAGGATACTGGCTGTTACAGATTCAAGATATTCTCTCCTGATAATAAGGAAGGCGACTACAAGCTCGTTGTATCGCAGCCGACCAAGGCCTCTGCGGACGACCGCGACAGGGTGAAAGCCGAATGGGTCTTTTATGAGGGGAATGTTCTAGCGGAAGGGCCCGACATCAATGCGCGGCGGCAAGCTATCGCAGACTACAAGACAGCCCTTCCTGTGTTTGAAAGACTCAAGGACGCCCGTCTGGGGCTTCTCTTGAAGGGGCTTGGTTACGTCTACAATTATCTCTTCGAATATGATCTCGCGCTGAAATATTTACTGCGTGCGCAAGACTTGGCACCCGGCTATAGTGACCCGACGTATCTCGGTGAAGTCCTTAACAACATCGGATTCACTTACGATCGCTTGGGGGAAATCGGAAAAGCAGAGAACTATTACGAGCAAGCATTGAGTCACTGGCAAGACCCCAAGATCAAAAACGTGCAACAAGAGGCGAGAACACGAATTAACTTGGGTGCACTCTACTATGTAATCGGTAACTATGAAGAGGCGATTGGCCACTTCAGATATATCAAGGAACGAATCGGCTCTGCTGCACAACCCGACATACTTTACTTGGCGGAAATGGATCTTGGCAGAGTTAGCCTGGCGCGCAAGGAGTTTGACCAGGCACTGACGCACTTCAACACTGCGATGCAGATGTTTGATAATGACTTGGAGAAAAAGAGGGAATCTCTGAACAGCATCGCAATTACACTATCAGATTCCGGCAGGGTAGATGAGGCACTGAAGATAGTGCGCGAACTGGAACCCCTTTACGATCAGCAACCAGACAACAAACGCGCCCAAGCTCTTCGCTACAACACACTGGGCGGAGTGTTATTTGACAAAGGTGACTACGAGCATGCGCTCGATAATCTCAATCGGTCACTCTCAATCGGAGCGGAAATCAATGATCCCGAGTTGGTTTTTAAAGTTCTAAGCAACGTTGCGCGAGCGCAGTCGGCTTTGGATCGTTTGCCTGATGCCAGGAGATCACTCGAAAAAGCCATTGCTCTTAACGATCAGTTTCGCTTGAGGGTTGACGCGCCCTCCCTTAGGCAGACGTACTTTGCCGCCTACCACGTGGTATATGAGGCTTATATAGATGTATTGATGAGGCTTCATAGCAAGTATCCCTCCGCCGGACTAGATAAGCTGGCTCTGGAACAAGCCGACCAAGCTCGCGCTCGGTCGCTCTTAGATTCCTTAGTAGAAGCTAAGGTGAGTGTCGATAACAGGATACCGCAGGGGCTTTTGGAGAGGCGGCGCATTGCGCAAGAGCAGCTAGATGAAGCGATGTTCGCGCGAGCCAAACTATCCGCCGCAAAGCATACTGACCGCGAAGCCGTTGCCGCCGATTTTTTATATCAAGAGAATCTACGAAACTACAATACAGTGATTGCGGAAATTCGCGATGCTAACCCAGACTTCTACAACCTAGTAAAACCGGAGATCCTGACAGTAGAGCAAATTCGTCATGACGTGCTGGATGATGAAACGGCAATCATCGAGTATGCCGTTGGCACTGACCGCAGCTATGTATGGGCCATTACGCGAAAGGATTTTGTCTGTGAACAATTGCCGGGCCGTGAAGCCTTGCAAAGACTTGTAACGGATTTGCGCGACATCCTAACAGCACGAGCTTGTCAAAAACTCAACGAGGCTCCCGACGAAAAAGAGAGAAGAATAAGAAGCGCCGATCAAGAATACCCGAAGATTTCCTACAAGGCCAGCCGTTTACTGCTTGGGCCGGTAGCCCCAGTCATTAGAAACAAACGCCTCGCCATTGTACCCGATGGGCCACTTCACTTAATACCCTTCGGTGCACTTCCTGATCCTGAGAGCCCAGAGCCAAGAGCCGGCGCAATCAAAGTACGGACGGGTTCAAGGAGTTTTCTGCCACTATTCGTTAACCACGAGATCGTAAGCCTGCCCTCCGCCAATACCCTCATAAAGCTTCGAGAAACGGCGGACCTGAGGGAACGAGCATCGAAGACGCTCGCGGTAATAGCTGATCCGGTTTCTGACATCGATGATGGAAGGCTGCGGCGCGTGTTGAAGTCTCGGACTCTTGCGGAGCTCAGAGTTAATCAGAGTGTCGCGGTCACCCGACTACCACAATTGTCACGAGGATTGGATTGTGATCCACTTGTTTTGCGCTTTGCTCGGCTTAAGGGATTCGAAGAGGAAGGTAACGCGATTCTTTCATTGGTGGCTCCTTCGCGGAGAAAGCGTTCCTTTGGCTTCAACGCGAACAAAGCGGCGCTTAAGCGCCTCGGAAATTACCGGTTTATACATATCGCCGCGCACGGTTACGTGCCAGACAAGGCCAACGAGCAGGGCGGCGTTGTCCTTTCGCAGTTCGACCGACGCGGCAATGTGCTGGATAGGTTCCTTAGACTTTCAGATGTTTATAGCTTGAGACTTCGTCCCGACTTAGTAACTCTAAGCGCTTGCGACTCGGGTCTTGGAAAGGATGTTCAGGGCGAGGGTATAGTTAGCCTCGCGCGCGGCTTTATGTATGCTGGCACACCCAGGGTTGCCGTCACCCTTTGGAAGGTGGAAGACGAGCCGACTAAGCAGCTTATGGTAAAGTTTTATAAGCTTCTGCTAAAGACGAGACGCGGGGTCTGGGCCGCTACCGCGCTTCGGGAAGCGCAAAAATATCTTTGGGAGAGCGAATCCTACAACGAACCGTTCTTCTGGGGCGCTTTTATTATTGAAGGCGAATGGCGTTAGTATGGGCCGAGTTCTGTTATCTTTTCGGAGACTCGCTGATCCTTGCCTCTATCGCTTTCACAACCCTACCAGCAATGAACTCCGCCTTTTCAGGTGTTCTTTCCTTTACGGTTTCCCGATATCGAAAAATTCGATTTTCGCCGCTTATCACTTCGAAAAGATATTGATCCCCTGTGAGTTTAATAAGGCGAAGCCTAGCATCGGGCCTTTGTTGTTCTTCGACTATGCGGAGGTGCGTTGCCTTTTCTATATATTTCCCGAGCGATGCGACTAGTTGCTGATCAAAGTCGCCCTCTTGCTTATCGATCGATATTGTGCGGGCTTCCCGCAACGATTTCACGCCGATAGCCGGTGAGCCACCCCGGAGTTGTGGCGGATTCTTCTCAGGACGTGCACGATCTGTTGGGGGTTTTGAAACTGCTACCTCGGGCAGTCGATTGCTTGATTCTTGAGTCCCTAGCTCCCGATTATTGCGATTTACGTTTTCATCTTGTGCGATAGAACTCTTATCTGCGTTCCGGTTTGCGAGTCTTGGTCCCGAATCAACGCCGCGTTTTGAAAGCAGGAGGAAGATCGACACAGCCACAACTAGCACGCACGCTAGCGCAGTGATCAAGACAACTCTCAACGTCCGTATTTTCTCCTGGCGAATCGACCAGGCGGCCACAAAGTCTGGTTGGGCGCAGAAGACACTTACGACTACCCGTCCCAGCCAGCCTTTCCGTGTTTCGGCGCGGAGCACTCTGCCATCCCAAAGGGTCGTCGAAGCGCGCTGAACTTTTTCTGCAGCCTTGGAGGGCAGCAGCTTCGCCAGTTGTACTTCCGGCCCCTCACGGTCTGCTGATCTCCAGAACTCAATCGCACGGTACTTCTTGACGGCCATCTTTGACTGACGTTTCAGATTCAGTCGCAACAGACTCTTTTCCTCTCCGTCAACGCGTATGCTTATTGTATTGATTGGCATCGCGACTTCTCGAGCTTGACGGTACCGTTCAAGATTATCCTGAAATGTCCGCTCATCTTGCTCCGATAGTCTCGACGTGCCATTAGTCGATAGGCTCCGCACAACCTCGGCCGCTAGTTCCAACGGGAACGTGTTTTTCTCATAGAGGGCAGCGTGATACTCGCACTCCCCGAGGTGATCAAGGAACTCCGAAACCACCTCATCAGAAGCGTCTTCATCCGGCACCTTGCCTCGTTTTGGATCAGTGCAATTCAAATCACCGGTCCTCCCTTAAGTGTACTTTCTTATTGCGGCCATCAACTTATGCTTCATCCGAAACACACGAACTCGCACAGAACCTGGAGTTGTTTCCAAAGCGACGGCCATTTCAACCGTAGTTGCGCCGTCGCGCCATAGCTTGAACAACTTCATCTCTTCCTCATCAAGAATATTCTCACACAGATCGAGCAACTCTTTCATCAGCAGTTGCTGCTCTGGGGTCAGCATTCCATTGGCTTCCAGAACGTCTACAAAGTCCTCGATCGAAATGTCGAGTCGTTTAGTATCACACTTCCTAACGTGGTCGTTAACTTGATTGACCACGATTCTATACTGCCATGTAGTGAACGCCGCTTCTTGGCGAAACCCTCTTAAGCCTCTAAATATTTTGATCTGTGTTTCCTGCTCTACCTCTTCTACATGGTCATCTGGACAGCGACCGCGCAGCATTTTTCTTATCAAGTTAAGCCGCGTCGGTCGATGTCTTCTAATCAATTCCTCAAATGCGACGTGGTCACCTGAATTCGTCGCGCGCACTAGGTCAGAATCGCCTATTGTTTTCCACTCGTCCTCACTTTCAGTAGGACTGGCCGATTGGTCGACTGATCTCCCCGTCCCCGTCCGCCCAACGGCTGGTTTCTCCAGTATTTTCCACTCGCCGTCGTTTCCCATAAGGCCTGTCCGTCTCCAAGCTGCAAAAACGATCGTGCCTCTAAAGCGTCCTGCCGTGGATTGCTCTTCAATTCAATTTAGACTGCCGTGGTGCCTATTATGTTACGAGGGGCGCTTAAACTTCTACTTTGACATCCATTAGTGATTTTGCATTGTGGACGCCCGATGAGCGCTCGCGGTAGACTACCGCTGAGCAGATACTGTCTCTGACGATGAGGCGCACTTCTCATTTCCCACCCCGATCCTTCATCCGTTTCAATGCCTGAAGAATCGTCTGAGAAATCGCTTGCTTGCGAGTTTTCTTCTCGGCCTCGCTGACCGACTGAAACTTGACTTTGACTTTATACCCTCGAACCTTCTCCTCGACTCCTGCCTGTTCCGCTTCAAGCCCCTCCAGGAATGAGAACAATTCTTCGGGAGTATGAAACAAGATTCGTGCTCGCTCCTCTTGATTCAGTGCGGCGGAAAGAGTCTCGTTGGCCCTGCTGAGAGTCTTCTTGTCGGAAGAGATTAGAATTACCTGCTCAAACCCGGCCGCTAGGCATTTCTGAATGTTGCCAACCTCCTGCTCCACAGTTGAGCTAACCGAAATCTCACACGCGATAGAGCGCGCATCCTTCTCCAATGCTACGTCGACGCTCCCCAGACCTCCCAAAATCTGCTTCTCGATTGTTGCGTGATACCCTTTGCTTTCGGCCATCCGCTTGATGAGCTGCTGCAGGTACTTGTGCTGCTGACCGCCACGACCCAGTGGCGCAGGAATCGTAATATCAGTTTTCAGTTCCGCTTCGGTTGTTGAGGCCTTTGGTCGTCTGGACTGTGTCTCTTCCTTCGTCTTGACTGGTTTCTCACGCACTACCGGCGAAGGTTCGGCGATAGTGCGGTGAGTGGCCAATTGCGCTTCAACTTCTTCGCGACGCGTGGCGTATTTTTCGCGTGAGAGAGTGATAAGTCGCTCCCGCCTCTGCTTGGCTAACTCAGGCTCGACGTGAGGCAGCGGCAATGTCTTGAGATTGAAGTCATACTCCGACCGCTCAATGCGGCAGATCGCCTCGCCTATCCCAAGGTTCTGCAGGTCGCTTGCGCCAAAGAAGGAGAAGCCTTCCTCGAGTTTCTTGGCGTCAAAGTCACCCAGACGAAAGCAGATTCGAGTGTACGGGTTGGCGATAACCGCGCTGGCAACTTCGGTGTCGCGGCTCCAAAGCTGGCGCAGTTCTTGATGGGCGAGGATAAGTCCTAGGTGGTACTTGCGAGCGCCGGAAAGAATCGACGCCATCGACGGCGTAATGAAGTTGTGAAACTCGTCGATGTAGAGATAGAAGTTCCGGCGCTGCGATTCGCTGACTTCTTGTCGGCTCATCGCCAACTGGTGAAGCTTGGAAACCAGGAACGTGCCGAAGAGGTAGGCATTCTCTTCACCGATTGCGCCCTGAGCCAGCTTGACCAACAGAATCTTGCCCTCGTTGATGATCGTTCTGAAATCTAGCCGGTTCTCTTTCTGAGATACCATATGCCGTATGGGCTTGGGCCGCAGGAAGGTATCAAGTCGGGTAAGAAGCGGCGCCTGGGGCTTGCCGGTCAAGAGCGGAAATTCCCTTTGCCAGAAGTACACCACCTCGGGGTCTTGAACCGTTTTGAGAAAAACGGTTCTGAAATCTGCTTCAACAAGAAAGCGCCTTAGCTCAGCCAGGGTCCCGCCCTTTGAGCTTTCGAGAAATGCCAGGATCGCATTGCCCAAGACCGAGGTCATCTGGTCGCCCCAACTGGTTGACAGCCGATGAAACACCGCAACCAAGTCGGAAGACAAGAGATTCTTTTCAAGCTCCGAGTGGGCCGAGAGGATGTTGAAGCCAACGGGATATTCTTCGTCGGAAGGGTCAACGAGCACAACATCCGCCGCGCGCTCTTCAGGAACGTAGCCCAATACTTGATCGATCAGATCACCGTGAGGATCAAGAACGCAGACACCCTCGCCATTCTTGATATCTTGAACGATCAGGTTCAAAAGCAAAGTAGACTTGCCTGTGCCCGACGCGCCGATGACATAGGTATGTTTGATTCTTTGGTCGGGGCTCAGTGTTACGACGCTGGTCTTGCCGCCGTGCGTGTTCTCGCCAAGAACCAACCGGTGACCGCTGGCCAGCATCGGCGCAGCCTTGGTTCGCTTTTGCTGACGCTTCAGCTTCTCCGAGCGCACGGACACCGAGGGCAGATGGGTCAATGAAACCAACTCCTCACTGTTGAGCAGCATACCGCTGCGGCGGCTCTGCCTAGCCAGCAGATCAGTCTCGTGGCTTACCTCTTCGTAGTCGTCATTGGCTAGGGGAATAAACTCGTTGCTAGGCGGATTTGAAAACTGAGTAAGAGATGCTCCTAATGCCCTAGCAATCTGCCACGCTCGGTCGTAGCTATTGCTCTTGGCAGCAACGCGAATGACTGCGGCAAACAGAGGTCTTCCAATCTTTTGCTTGGCCAGAGTCACCATCTCCGGCGCATCTGCGAAGAAAGCTTTACCATCCCCATCGGTCACCGCCCGCAGAATGCTCTCTGCCCAGGGATATCGCACCGCTTGAAACAGGATTTGAAGAATGCCAAGTTCGTCCTCTTCCAAATCCGACAAGGCCCCAACTACTCCGATTAGCGGATCAACATCAAAGTTGGTAAAGATCGAGAGCGGTCGCATAAATTCTTGCGACAGGCCAAAGTCAACGATCACGGACTGTGTTGCTCTAGCTTCCTGCCACGACTTTTTCAGAAAGCCGTCTTCCTGGATTTGGATGGCGTCAGGAAAGTAACCGCGAAGCTGCTGGCGCAGTTGCGTCTGGTCCGGCTGGCGACAGGCGAACTGCAGAAAAACGGAGTCTGCCCGACCGATAACTTCAAAGCTAAGTGGAGCTGAAGATGTAGCCAGATTCAATAACAGGCGCTCGGAGGTTTCTCTGTTGACCTTGTGTCCTTCGGGTAAAGTAACCTGAGTTTCGACTAGCGGGGCATCATAAAAGATGTCCGGCTCGGGTTCTGTGGACTCGTCATCGACAAGTGACTCTGACAAGTCGGTATCGACAGCTTCGTTGCTGCGACTGCCTGTTAGCTTTTCGGCCAGCGAGCTAAAGAATGTCGGCTTGCGGCCGTCGTCAACGGGCGGTCTTTGCGGAACGTAATGGAACAAGAATGGGCGGAAGGGCGGCTCAAGCTCGACCGGCCGGCTCCAGACCTGCCAACCGCGCCCTCTCCTCTCCCAGTCGTAAAACTGTAGCGTAAGCTGCTCGTCGGGCGTGGCCCGGTACTCGCCTTCCCACTGCATTAGCTGATCGCTATCTGACATTGCCAAAAACTACTTTTGAAAAAACTCTCGCATCACTGGTTTGCGCTCAAGCTCAGATAGCGCGCGCATTCCCCTCGCACTTGTCAGGCTGTCAATTACTTCTAGGACGGCGTTATGTATTGACTTTTGAAACATCAGCGCGGTGTCGATCTTGTAATAGGTATTGGGGCGAAAGACCTTCACGTAGAGCCAGCGAATTATCGGCGTGTCCAACACGAAATCCTCGACGGCTTGGTTGTGGCTGGCCATATACCCCAAAAGCCAAAAGAGCAATGAGAAACCAAAGACCACCGAAAACGGAAGCAGGAGCAAAGAAAGCACCCCTCCTTCGTTTCCAAATATCTCGCGAAGAAGAGCGGTAAAAATCGCACTGCCGACAGACCAAACAATCAAACCTATGACGATAATCACGCAAAGGTAAAAAAGGCCCCAGGGAGAATGAATCTCGCCCAGCCAGGAAGAGAAGAAATAACCTGTTCCAAAAGGAGCAGCGCAGATATCAAAAACGTGCTTACCCCGCGTCACGCGCAGATATTCACGCTTGGCGGTAAACACTGCGCCCTCGGCGTAGTCGACGCGCGAGATCTCAGCGTCAGGAACTTTGCGCTCTCTGATGGCTTTCTCGACACCGGCGTAGAACTCGCGCGGCGAGACGTTGAAGTTCTCAAGTAGTGTGGACCAGTGAGAGATGACTACCGTTGGTGAGGCCATAGGGAGACTCCCCAAGATTATATTTTTCCAAGAAGCCGGTAAGACGTGGAACGATAGCAGAATGGTGATGCCATCGTATAGCAAGGCTCAAGCTTGCCACTCTCTCGACTTGTCGCGCTCTCGCAATCGAGGCAAGATGCGCAACTCCAGGCCGTTACTGCTCGATACTCACCCAATTGGCCTGACCGGTCGCCGTGCAGATCTTGTCAGCCGGGCAGTATTCAAGCCCGAAAACCGGGTGTATCTCCCAGTCGTTTTTTCTTTTGAGCTTGTGCGGCCCTAATGCGTGCTCGGAATCGTACATCTGTAGGCCAGTAACTCGGACTAAGAGAGCATTACGCGGCGCGTCATCAATTAGCGGTTTGAGCTTGGCGCGAGTGAAGTTTGGGTGGTCGAGTCGCACACGCGGCGTGAATTCCGCCGTCTGAGAATTTGCCTCGCCTCGAAGCGATGGCCGCTTAAGCTCGGGACTGACAAGCACGATGTGATTGTCCGTCTCAGCTGCAGAGGTGAGATGGCAATTGCACGTCTCTGAACTTCCCGGCCTCACCACCAGCGCATACGCCATCACTCTGATCATTTTGCCTTCGCCAACGGCCGTCAACTTCTCGCGAGTATCGCCAATCTTGTAGCCTGGTACTTTCTTAGGAAGCGCAGCCAGGAATGAGAAGTCCCTGTCGGCTGGAGCTTCATTGCTGGTGCGATTGTTCTTTTGCCGGTTCAGGTTTGGATCAAACCGACCCCCGCAACCTTCGTCTGGGCAGTGTGCCAGATCAACAGCACAAGGCGGCGCTTTCTTTCTAGACTTCTTCGGTTGGGCAGAACCGATGGCGGGTACGGCAAGAATCAGCAACAGCGCTATGAGCATTATTCGTTTCACAGTGAGGAACCTCCTAGATTGTTGCTTAGTAAAACAATGCCGAGCGCCCCTAGACAATTGTATAGAGCGGGTCGAATTGTGGCAGTCCCGCTTGCTGGCCCGCAATCCATCGCAAGACATAAACCTGCTCAGGATCAGTCAGTCCGCCGGTTATGTGGTTTGGAACTACCTCAAGAAGTGCGTGACCGCCAATATCCTTGTAGTAATCAATGTCAGGCTCCACCTTCACACATTGGACGCCGTCAATTTCGCGGATATCGTTCTCGTGGAAGGACAGTTGGACGTTGGCTTCACCAAACTGTATTTGTTTGTAGCTGAGAGTTGCGCCAGTATGGAAGAAAGCCGCGCCGTGTTCGGGAGCGAACTCACCCTGTTCGGCAGCCAACTTTACTTGATTAATGAGCCCGGCATCAGCCCAAGCGAAGAACCGATCCTGCGCCATCGAGTCATCCCAGAATAGCTCGATCAGGTAGTCCAGCGGCGTTCCCTCGGAAAGATGTACCTGCTGCATAGCTGTCGTAATATTGAGAAGAGCGGCCAGAGCCGTGGGGTCATTCTGCGCTAATTGTGCATAGCGATTCTCAGCGGCTGCTTCATCGGCCGCACCGTGCGAGAGAAGCTTGACCAGCTTTGGATTCGTTTGATTCAAAGCGGCCAAACTCGGATAGTCGAAGTTAATCTTGGCGTGTTCGGGAAGGAGCATCAGATCAACTACCCGCTCGACCGTCAGAGAAACCTTAACCGGCATAAAGCCGGCTTGTTTGTATCCATCGGCGTAGACGATGACTGTACATTTGTCGGCAAGATTATTCGAGAATGGTACCGGAAACCGAACTTTTGGTCCGTGATAATAATCGCGGTACAGTTCTTTTTGATCACCATCGCGAATGGTAATGAGCAGGTTCACAGTTGGATCAATCAACTGTCGGGCACCGTTAAATACCCTGACCAGCAAACTTGCTTTCTCCTGTTCATCGTTGGCCATATGTTGTCCTCATCGCAGGATGCTAGGATTGAGAAATCCTTTTACGCCTTGTGAGTCTGCGTTGTCAATTACAGAAATCATCTCGCTCTCCCGTTCATTGGCGCGGCTTAAGCGTCTTTCCACTGAAGGGCCTTGTGACTTCACCGTCAACCATCAGCTTCAGATAGATGTGGTAGTTGGGCAGTGTCGTCAGGTCCAAAGCGGTGAGTTCGGGCAAGAACTCCTTGGCGACTCTCTGGGCGTCTTCGGCTCCGAGACGAAAGGTAATGATCGTGCCAGTATTGCCAAGCACCGCATCTCTCACCTGTGGATCAAGCTGCGAGACGTATTGATGCGCGAGTACCATCCCGACACCATACTTGCGAAGCTCCGAGAGCATCGAAGCAACGCTCAAGGTGGTGAACGTGTGAAACTCGTCAAGGTATATGAAGAAGTCTCGACGCTTTTCTTCCGGCGTATCAGCGCGGCTCAACCCCGCCAAACCAGTTTTGGTGATGAGCAACGCACCTAACAGCGCTGCCGAGTCCTCGCCAATCTTTCCCTTCGCGAGGTTCACTAAAAGAATCCTGCCTTGATCCATCACTTCTCTCAAATCAAAGTCGCTCTTTGGTTGCGTCAGGATTCTATTGAGTATGGGATCAGCCAGGAACGCACCAACCTTGTTTTGAATTGGAGCAATGATCACGGCGCGAAACGCCCAGGAATATCCCTCATATTCACGCAACCAAAACGAACGCACCTGCTCGTTTGTGGTCTCCTCAGCGACCTTCTTGCGAAAAGCCTTGTCATTGAGGATACGAAGCACATCGGCAAGCGTGGCCGCCGGCTGGTCCGTGAGCGCCCACAGAGCGTTGCGTAACACGTGCTCCAAACGCGGCCCCCAAGAATCGGCCCAGATTTTCTTGAAGACCTCCAAGAGGCCTGAGACTGCAAGAGACTTGTTTGTCGGGAGTGTTGGCTCAAGCGGATTGAACGCTAACTGCCCCGAGCTATCGGGGACATTAAGGTATATGAGATCAGCCGTCCTCTCTTTGGGAATGGCCGCTACCACGCGCTCCACAAGATCACCGTGCGGGTCCATCAGCAAAAGTCCGTTTCCGGCCTCGATATCCTGACGAACGAGCGTTTCAAGGAGAGTCGATTTCCCGCTGCCGGTCTTGCCGATGATGTACATATGAGCCAGCCGATCAGCTCGCCGGATGCCAAAGACTCTGCGCTTGTCGTGAAAGTTGCCGTGGGCGAAAAACGTGATGCGGCCTTCATCGTTTGAGGGCATCCGTCTATTCTCCACTTCGATCTTCTTCTGCCTAGGGGGTGAGACCTTGACGGTTCCGGCAAGAAAAGCCCGCCTTTCGCGATTTCCGCGACGGCGTAGTCTGTATAACAGTTCGTCACAACTTCAAATGAAAGGAGATTTCCGATATGCCACTGTTAGCACACTGCGGCAGCAACAAGATCACGCGGGAAGAACTGGCACTCGTGCCAACCCCGGAAGGGACGCTGACTCACCAGCCTGTCTCGCATCACCGAATCGTGGAGGCCTTGCTTGAAACCCTGGGCTTCAGACATCTGAACGTCGTTCGCGACGAGTACGCCGTCTCGCAAAACGGTATGAAGATGTTTGGGGTCTTGGACCTGGAAACCGAGTGGAGCGGCGTGCGCTTCTCCATAGGAGTTCGCAACGCCAACGACAAGTCGATGCGCCTCGCCCTCACGGTCGGCTATCGCGTTTTCGTCTGCGACAATATGGCCTTCAACGGCGACTTCACGCCGGTCTTGCACAAGCACACAAGGCGGCTTGACCTTGTAGATATGATCTCGGTCGGCGTGGACAAGATCCAGAGGAACTTTGAGCCGCTGGGCCGACAGATCGAGGAATGGCGTGGGCGCGAGCTAACTATCGAGCAGGCGAAGCTGGCTATCTACGGCGCGTTTGTGGAAGGAAAGCTCACCGCTCCCCGGCATCTTCTCTCGGCCGTTCACCAGCATTACTTCGAGCCTGCGTATGAGGAGTTCAAGGCTCGCACTCTCTGGTCCCTTTCCAACGCGTTCACCTCTGCCTTCAAGCAGCTCAAACCTGTGGCGCAGTTTCAAGCCACTGCCAAGCTCGGCGGTTACCTCCAATCGCTGAACTAAGTCACAACCGCAACAAACCAACTCATCCTTTCCCGCGATTTCACGAGAGCTGTCCGCCGATGGTCGCCACGGAACTGCGCGTGGAGTGGTTATGCGGCAGGGACGCTTCAGTTGTCGAAGTCTCTCGGCAGGTGCCGTAGATCGTGAGGTCAAGACAATCGGGAAGGCTTTCCAAGCCCCGCTTCCTGCGGGGCTGATTTTTTCTCCGGCTCGTCAACGCAAATGGAGGTAACGAATGAATAGCAATTGGGTCAGTTTTCAGACTGTCAAAGAGTCAGTCTCAATGGAGAGGGTGTTGGCGCGTTACGGCGTAACGCTGCGGCGCTTGAGCGCAACATCCCTTCGAGGCAATTGTCCCCTGCCCTCGCATAGCTCCGAGGTCAGCATTCAGAGTTTCGCCGTGCAGACCGCAAAGAACATCTGGTCCTGTCGCTCGGCATCGTGCACTGATCGACGCGGCGGCAAATGTGGCGGCAGCATCATCGACTTCGTTGCGGCAATGGAAAGCTGCACGATTCGTGAAGCGGCCCTCAAGCTTCAAGACTGGTTTCTCATCAGTGTGGCAACCAGAAGCGAGTCAGTGAAGTCCACGTCAAAGCCGGTCGGTGAAGGCGTAGGTGGAAATGGCGACAGAAGCGATGAGTCTGTTGTATTGGTCAATAAACCGCTCAAGTTTGCTCTCGATCGTATTGACTGGTCACATCCATACCTGACTGAACGTGGGATAGCCAAGGAAACAGCCTTCCACTTTGGCATTGGCAATTTTGCCGGCAAGGGTTCGATGAACGGACGTATCGTCATCCCTATTCACAACGAGAAGGGAGTGCTCGTTTCCTATTCGGGGCGCGCGGTCAATGGCGAGAAGCCAAGGTACAAGCTTCCTGCCAACTTCAAAAAGTCTCTAGAGTTGTTCAATCTTCACCGCGCGATCGAAGCTTCAAACGGTCCCTTGCAGAGTGTGATCCTTGTCGAAGGCTTCTTTGATGTAATGAAGATCTATCAAGCAGCCTATCGCCGAGTGGTTGCGATGATGGGCTCGTCGTTGTCGCCGGCGCAGGAAGAACTCCTAATCAAGCACTTCGAAAGCGTGATTGTGATGCTCGATGGTGACGCGGCCGGACGCCGGGCTACCGACGACTGCTTGCTGCGCTTGGGCAAGCGAATGCCAACTCGTGTGATCTCGCTTGCTGACGGCTGCCAACCAGATCAACTGTCAACGACCCAGATTCAAGAGCTGCTGAAGCACCTTACCTAGAGTCGATCGCTTTTCACCTATGCATCTTGGCAATTCAATAAAACAAGGAGGACTAGCCGATGAGAATTGAGGAATGGTACCCGAGATTCTGGGCAGTCTATGACGATGACGACGAATTAGTCTGCATCACCGTTTACAAAAAAGGAGCACAAGAAGTCGTGCGACGCCTCACGGACACTACGGAAGCATCAAAGAGAAATCGTCAAAGTTAGGCGATCCGAAGAATCCTAAGCCCCACACTCGTGGGGCTGTTCTTGTATCCATTCCTACCATAAAGATTTCTTGAAAAGTTCTTTATGTGAAATTGAGACTTTCTTTATGAGTTTTTCGCTGAACGTGATTCAAGCTCATCGAGGCGCAGTAGGCCGCCGGCCATATGAGGGAGTAAGTCAGATTCGACTAGTTTCATAGACCTCCCTTATATGCTGGAGGAAAAACTTGCCCTTGCTCGAAGCACCCATCAGCCTCGCCATCGTACTCCAGATAGCTGTAATGCGAACCACTAAATCAGAGATGCCAAATCCTTGTGACAAAACACGGTTAGGAACATAATCTTTGGTAATGGGAAACTCGGAGGATGAGCAACTAACCAGTATGTCTTCAGCAGGCGGTGCAGCAACGGCTGGCGGTCAACGTTTTCAAGCGCAAGTTACTGCGTGGTGGGCTGCTCGAATACTTTTGCAGACTCCAGTGGGACAGCGATTTGACCTCCCATTTCTCTCCACACCGGAGCGAGTCTATGCTGAGACAACAGACTCTGTAGATGATATTCGTATTGAATTCATTAATCGCGGCCTTCTCTTTGGTCAGTGTAAACGCAGTCTGAGCTTATCAACGAGCACGGAGAGTGAATGGGCTTCAGTACTGGTTCAGTTTTGCAAAGAGCTAGAACGATCTGTGCCTTCGGAGGTCAACGGGAGGTTTGTGCTTTTCTATGAAGCCCATAACGGCAATCTTGAAAAGCTAAATGCAGTCTTGAATAGGTATCGTCGTTTGCCCATCGGAGCACTTCTTCTTGATGCAGCAATGAACGATACAGAGCGGTCTCTAGTCAACAACTTAAATGCTCTTCTGGATTCACTCGAAGAGAAGTTACAACTTCAGAAGCTGACCGCAAGAAGAGAAGAGTTACTGCGCAGTACCTACACCAAACAATTGAAACTTCACTCTGGCGATTCAGATTATCTGGGTATTGTTGATGCCCTTCAAGACGGTCTCGTTATGATTCCAACGCAGGTAATTCAGACGGTGACTTCTCTCCACCGATTAGCTGACGATCTTCTTGCCGAGCGTAGCTCTATAGATAGATTAGCGCTCCGAGAGCGTTTGCAAGGTGAGGGCGTCATACTCCGAGATAGCATCTCTTATAGATCTGACTTTGAAAAACTCGACTCCTGGTCTGCAACCGAGATTGCAAATCACGAGGCCGAAAATAGAGCCAAGCTTAGGATAGGCGAAAGTGAGATTGCAATACCTCGGCCCGTTGTGGATGCAATGCTTAAGGCAGTGCAGAAAACCTCGTTTCTTGTAGTAGGAGGGGCAGGCAGTGGTAAAACAGGTTGCTTGTTAACTCTTGCAAATCAGCTACGGGCATCTCGTCTTCGAGTGTGGTATTGGGCTGCGGATTCATTACCAGGCAACTCTCCACAAGAAATAGCTGCCCAGTTGCAATTACAGCACCCTTGGGCGGGCCTGCTTGCTGAAGCAGTCTCAAGCGTTGGAGTTGTTTCTATTATCGACGGACTTGATGGTCTGCGTGACACGCGAGCGCAGCGAGCATATTTGAAGCTGCTTGCATCAGCAATTCGATCCGGTATTAGAGTTATTGTATCAATCCGCTCTTTTGATCTTTTACATTCTGTGGAACTGCAAGAGCTATTTAGGTCAAGGCAAGAACCTTTGTCAGACGTTTTCTCAGATAGTTCCTTCCGAGCAACAAATCATATAGTCGTGCCTGAGTTATCCGAAGCGGAGCTTGATTACGTTATGTCTGAATTGCCCGCAGTTCAAGTGGTTCTCAATATGGTGCCCAAGCTCCGATCAGTAATTCGTAATCTGTTTAGCCTCGATCTTCTGTGCAAGCTTATTGCAAGCGGAGATTCTGCTACGCAGCTTTCTGAGATATCAACTCAGGCTGAACTCTTTGAGCGATACTGGGCGAAAAGAGTCGTTTCGCATCCATTGCATAATGAGATGGAGCACGCGTTAAAGCAGCTCACCGAAAGAATGGTAAACCAGCAGAACCTCGAGGTCTCGCCTGACCTTTGGCGTGGGCAGGTTCGGGATGCGCTATTTAGCGCAGAGATTGTACGACATCCACCTTCACTTCCTGGCCGCTTGCCGAGTCAAGAAGTTGTCGAGTTCAGTCATCATCTGCTTTTTGACTATGCTGCCGAACTTCTTTTTATAAGGTCGCGCCGAGATAGGCTCGCTGCTGAATTGACTCCACACGATAATTGGGGCCTTTTCCTACGGCCAAGCCTCATACTGTTTTTCCGCTATGCGTGGAGAAACGGGAGGCTTGATTTCTGGGACATATTGCTTGAGCTTGAGAGGAGTTCTGTCCCGCTCCTTCATAGAATGCTAGGGCATCTAGTTGTAGCCGAAGAATCCTGCACACGGCTGGATCTTCAGCCAATGCTAGAAGGGTCGGCTGTGAGCAATGCAGATAAGCCTCATTGGGCGCGAATTATTCAGGGGACTGTATCCGCCGCCTCATTTTCATCGCTACCTAAGTTGTTTAGCCGAGGATCGGGAGACTGGTGGGTAGAATATGCGCGGGATCTTATTCTGACTGATGACACGCCCTTGGTTTACGCGGGGCAGCGAATCTTATTCTCAGCAGCAGACACACTAGAAACCCTGTCAGATCGGAGCAAGAGCTTCTTGCACGAAGGGGCAATTCTACTCGTAAGATTTCACCGGAACGAAACTGACCTGCCTAATGATCGAATCAAACCGGCTATAGGATGGATATGTCGTACCATCACGACTAATATGGTAGCATCCTCGCAGGCAATTCGAGACCTTATCACACCAGCTGAGCTTCAACGCGCTGGCTATCTACAAGCATACGAGATCGCACGTCACATAAGAGACATCTGGCAAGGTGACCCATCACTCGCAGTTGAAATCTACGATGCGGTCTTTGGCCATTTGGAAACTAACAGGAGCGCCACACCTATAGGAGGCAGTCAGATAATTCCTATGGTGAGCAATCGTAGTCAAGACTACGGAATGGCGTATTTCCTCCTTGCCGAGTCTTTTCCTTCGTTCTTATCTGAGTATCCCCGAGATGCAACACGCGCGCTTATACGCGTCATTAGGAATCGCCGAGAACAACTAGATTCAACACAGGATGCGACTCGCACAATAGCTTTTCTCTGGAATGGTCGTGAATGTCACATAGAATCTCAAGATGGATATGGACTCCGGTCGGGGCGTCGGTTCGATGAATACGAAAAGATGCTTAACGCTTGGGAACAGTATCTCGTGGCACTGCCTTCGGATACAGAACGCCTGATAAAGTGGAAAACAATTTCAGAGATCTTATGTAAAGAGAATGAGTTGGCAATAATGTGGACAAAGCTGCTTGAAGCTGCCAGACAATCCGCGTCGTTTTACACTGAGTATCTATGGACCGTTCTGCTTAATCCTTCGCTTCTTGCAAATTCCGCGATCAAGAATGAAGCGGGACTATGCATCGAGCGATTCGCGCCATATCTGCCTGACTTAGCACTTGGTCAAATAGAGTCAGTAGTTTTGAGCATAACACCCGACCATTTTCTTGATAGTGCCCCAGAAACCATTGAGCGGCAGCTTGCATATACTAAAGCCCGCCTCTTGCTTTGCATACCAGAAGAGCGAAGGTCTCTTGCTTCAAGAGAATTCCTCGATCAGTGTGACCCAGAGATACTGAGATACAGTAAACAAAAGCCTGAGCCTGGGTATAGCTACGGTTCAAGTACAGAGATAGACTGGCTGGCCGAGCAGGGCGTCGATGTTGAACATCCCGCTCACAAGGAGCTACTTAAAGCTTCTAAATCCCTAAGCGGCCTCTCTGCTCAGGAGATTACGGACGACAATCTTGGCGATACGCTACAAAGTATCCGAACCGTTGAGAGTATGCTAGCTGAATCACAGGCTATCATTGATGAAAGGGTAACTTTATCCGTTCAAGAAAGTCTCGTCGAGGGTTTCAGTAAGGTGGCGTGCAGCGATGCTAGGCTGGAAGAGGGATTTAGAAACGAACTCTTCGAACGATTCGAAAGTATCTTAGAATTACCTGCGGATCTCCCATCGGGTGAACAATTGAAATCATTTGACCTTCATCCTTCCTGGGGAATGCCCAACCAACGGCTCAGCGCAGCAGAGGGATGGATATGCCTTGCTTCAAAAGAAGAAGCGATTACTTCTGCTCACAGGGAGATGCTCATTAGGCTTTCACAAGATTCTAATCCTGTAGTGAGATTCTTTTTGGGAAGGAGAATATGGTCATTCTTCAAGAGGTGGCCAGAGTTTGTTTGGAAGACATTGGAGCATTGGATCGCTGACCTTTCCACTCTGCAAGGGTCAGTCGGCGTTCTCCAAGGGCCTATGTATCCTGGATGGCTTTGGTGGTTGAGGACTGAAAATGCAGATCGGGCAGATCAACTTCTACAAGAATTCTTGCGCACGGCACGCAGTCGGAATGCTACAGAGTTCAAAAGCGCCAGCGGGAGTTGGGTCGCCGCCCTTTGGTTTTCTAAAGCTGAAGCTTGGGCATACGACGCACTTGAGAGCTTTATTACGTCCCTTAGAGAAAATCTGGATGAATTAAATGGGGCAAAGGATGTTGCTATTAAGCTGTTGCTTCCGCGGACTCCCCAAGAGTCTCGCCCTGAGGAACAACAAAGAGCTCTGGCGTTTCTTGTGAAATTGTTAAGCACGGCCAATCAAGTACTTGAATCAGGCAAAGAAGAAATAGAGAAACTGCCGGCTTCGGCCGTGGGAAATGATTCCTTGTCGTGGGCGAGAAAGGTTTTTGGCTTCTTCGATCGTACTGCAATTGAGTTCCGATTCTCTGCAGAAGGGCACGTGAAGGAGTGGGCTTCAGAGGCAGAAGCGACGGCACAAATCCAAGAATGGTGGCGTATAGTAGGACCTATTCTTGATGCAATCATTACGCTACCCCATCCAGGTTTTGCATACCATTTGATTGAAGGCTTGGAGTATATTATTCCTCTCGACGCGCAGCGTGGGCTTCACTGGCTAAGAAAGATAACTCTCGCGAGCGTTCCGCTAGGGCTGAACGTAGAATCACTGGCGGCCGACACGACAATAAAGATCCTTGAGAAAACACTTGCTGAACACAAATTTGCGCTCGCATCTGGGGATGAAATGCGTATGGACTTTGTTCAAACGCTAGAGGCTTATCTTCAAATAGGGTGGCCAAAAGCGATGCTGTTAGCAATTAGACTTGAGAGCATTTTTAGATAAGCGATAGGCGATCACCGATTATCGCACTCAGAGTTGATTGTCCTTGTATGAATCGGCGGAGCTGGACGGTAAGAATCAAATGTGGGGATATGGCCGGTCCACTTGGGAGCTTGTGGTATTCTACGCTTTCCTCGAACCCTCGCCCTGACCTGGAATCCCAGCGATGACCTTTAGGCGACAGTCTTGGGAAGATCAACAACGGCGTCGGAAGCCGCCTAGAGCGATAGCTCCGAAACGTATTCGAAAAATCATCACGGAGCTAAGGGGAATCTGTTCAACAATCGACTTTTATCTTGACCGTCTCAGTGAATCTGGGCGTAATAGCTTGACGTCTTTTGTGAATACTTTCTACGAAGGGCGGCTCCCATTGCTTTTGGAGAAAGAGAGGGAGTTGAGGGAGAGAATAGCTGAGTTTTATGCGAGTCCTTCTTTCTCAATCCCAGAGACGATAACTGATATTTTTATTGAGCCAGAGTTTCAACAGAAATGTGTTGAGCTGGTTCCAGACTTCGAAATTGTCAGTCGTGAGCTGCTTGATTATTTCGCGAAACATCCATTCGAGATGCAAAAGCTCCATTGGAGAAAGTTCGAGGAAATGCTAGCAGAGATATTGCGAGGACTCGGTTATGACACCAGGCTCGGCCCTGGGAGAGCTGATGGCGGCGTCGACATCTGGGCCGTACAGAAATCAACTATTGGAGAGATGCTGATACTTGTCCAGGCAAAGAAATACAAATCCGCCAGAAAGATTAGTCTTGAACCGGTCTCAGCGCTGTATGGAGTAATGGAGATGGAAAAGGCAAATCAAGCGGTACTTGCTACAACTTCGGAGTTTGAACCGAGTGCTCGACAGTTTGCCGAACGAACGTCAAACCGAATCATATTAGCTAGCCCGTCAGAGATCCGTAATTGGATTCAAGAAGTCCTTCGTCGATCTTAAGCGGCATCTTACCGGGCTTCGACGTTGGTGTCGTTCGAGTTGCATTTATATAAGTAGGCTCCCAGCAGATGGAGTTTTTCTAAAGACTGTAGTTATCCCCACCTTGTCTAGGAAAGCCGTCGGGATAATACTCACTTATGATAACCCGAAACTGCGCGTTAATCCCGGACTACAAATGCCACTAAGAGTACTGATCAACAACGACGGCAGCCAGTTCGAGGCTGCTGAAATCAACGAATACCGCGTTCTCCTAGACGCCCTCCCGGAAGATCAGCGTATAGTCTTTCGCAATGACAATGCACATCAGATAGCAGAACATCCATCCACAAGACTATTGATAGTTTCGGGTCCTGGAACAGGAAAAAGCACGCTGTTCAAGCAACGAATAAAATACTGGCTGACGCAGAACCCAGAGGCACGGATTCTGGCAGTGAGTTTCGTCCGCAAACTTGTCGAGGATCTGGACAAAGACATACAAGGTGACGAGAAGCTAACCGCAGAGCAGAAATCGAGAACTGAGGTGTACACACTCCATAGATATGCACGCAGCGTTGTTGAGAAAAACCACGGAAGTGCAAGTCTAGGTTTTGAACGACATCTGAAAATAATTGGCGAGTCCTGGAAGGAGCTTGTATGGGAAGACGTGATGAACTTTTCTGAGACGTTCGAATGGACGGACTTCTCTTGGAAGAACTTCGAAGAACAGTTACACAATGCGCAGTTCGATAACTCCGAAACCTGGAACAATGTGCGACAAAGTTACTTCACGCTCTCACAGTTCTACAACGCTGCTGGGTTTGCAGACTTGATTCTGCACGCCAGGGACGCGTTAGCAGAGAATCCCGAACTTGCACCACACGAATTCTGTATCGTCGACGAGTTTCAGGACTTCAACACTGCGGAAGATGCACTTATTCAGCAGCTCGCGCAGCATTGTCAGGGGCTACTAGTTGTTGGCGATGATGACCAGGTTCTGTATGAGGATCTAAAGTCAGGTAAACCAGGCTTAATTAGGAGCCTCTACGCGAATGAAGATTTCACGAACGCTATGCTGCCCTTCTGCGGCCGCTGCAGTTTTCATATAACGAAATCATCCGCACACTTTATACAACAAGACGCCGAGGAGAATTGTATTGATAAAATATACCTACCTCTGTCCACCGACGAGGAGTGTGAGAAAGTTCAAGTTATCGCCTGTGCTACTCCATCAAGCGCGGTCGATTACATAAGAAAGTTTATTGAAGACCATCAGGAAGAAATAGAAGCTCGAAAAACTGATCCGAATAATAAAGATCCTTTTCTCCTGATTTTGACCCCCGCGAAAGCCGTGCGTTTCTATCGAACCAAGAACGCTGACAGAGAACTCTTTGACCTAGTAGCCGAATATAAGACCGAAGATGTTAGTCTGTCGGAAGACTATTTCAGATTGCTCAGTTACTATTCTTGCGCGACTCGTCCAAACGATAACTTCTCCTTTCGAAAGGTTCTTTACTTCGAAGATGTACAGTCACGGGATGCCGTAGCTCTAATCCGAGAGTGTCTGCAAATTGGCAGGTCGCTTTACCAACTGGATCGTGAACCAATAACATCCATTTTGGAAAAGAGCCAACGTGTAAGAGACATTCTGGATGCTGATGATCCCGCTAACGAGAAAGTGAACAAACTGCGAGAAGCGGGAGTAACTCTTTCTAGACCCGATCAACTTACGGTAGAACTAACACAACAACCAATCGGACAGCCGCAGGTCGAAGAGGTAGAGCGTGAAGAGGAGGAAGAGACTGAATTAGATGAGATGGAAACTAAGAGACTCTCAGTCGTTGAGCTTATGACCATCGTGGGATCAAAGGGACTATCGGCGGACCACGTTATGATCGTAGGATTTGACAACGTCAATATGAATTGGATAAAGAGAAACGCATTCTTTGTTGCTATGACAAGAGCGCGAACTTCGCTTCATCTAATTACTGCTCTTCGCGCTGGAGGAGCAAAAGAGCCGGCTCGTTATCTTGAAAACTTACCCACAAGTCATCTCAAGTTCAACAAATATGTCAAAACAGCCAGGCAAAAGGAAGAGCTTCCGAGTCGACGTGCGTTTCTTGGATTCCTCGAATATCTAGGGCGTCGACGTTAGCCCCGCTTTCTCCGGTCAGAGCGGGTTGGCTTTTACACTCACTTCTTCCCTCTAAACTTGCCGCTTCCGGCAAGTTTCACCGTCCTTCCATATCTCCGCTAAGCTGCTAATCTAAGGTTGACGACAGGCGGCCCGGCATACACCTCCCAAAGCTCAGGTTTATCAGTCTTTTCCCAGTAGGTTCGAACGTCATTCAAACTCCCCAGCAAGTAAGGAATCTTATGGTTCAATCTCGCAAAATCCCTTTTAATAACAACCCTCTTTTCAGGTTCGAGCGCACCGAAATCTGGCGATGCTTCTGGGATCTCATTTTTCGTCTTTTCAATAGCGGTGAGTAGTGGATGAGCTATATTTATCGCGACTTTTTTATTCATCAACGTTAGGTTCGAGCCAAGTGAGGACAAGATAATCCTCTTGGCCTCCCAATCCCCTTCTTCAAACCAACACGGGGCATATACAGCAAAGTCAAACGCCCGCTCGCACAGGCGCAACCATTCTTCAAACGACTGCTCCTTATCACGCAGTTGCTCTTCCATTTGATGCTTCTCTTGAAGCAGTGAGTTTTTCTTTTGGGCGTACTCCTCATCGCTCAACAGGCTGCCGTTTTCATTCATCGGTGATAGCTTGAGGCTCAGCAAATTTGCCAGTCGAGTTTCTATCTCCTTATATGCCTTCACCAAGGAGTCGCTTACGCTCTCTTCCTTTGTCCTATCGCCCTTATAGTGCTGCCGGAGAGTTTGAAGAAGCCAATCCTTGAACTCTGGTCGAACCTGAATTGTTGCGAGTTTATCGGCTACTTGGCGTTCCAACTCCTCCGACTTGATGTATGGCTGACTACAGTTCCTCTTTCGTTTCTTGGTACATCGATAGTATGTGTAGTGAAGGAATTTCGGATGCGCCATCGCCAGAATAGTCGTTTCACATTTGGGGCAATCCTCTCTGTTAAGATAAGAGAACTTGAGCTTGCAGCAAGAGCAAATGACCTGTTGTTTCTCTTCGGCAGTGATCATAGAAGCACACTCACCGCAGCGCATAAGCCCGGTAAAGGCAAAGACGTGCGTCTTCATTCTTGGCCGGCCCTTCCGCCCCAATAGGACTTGTATCTCATCATATTCCTTGAGCGTTATCATTGGACGGTGGCTACCTTTGACAAGCTCCCCGCCTTCAATAGAAATACCCGTAGTAAAATGGTTCGGTGAGTATGTAGTAAACGTGCGAAATTGATAGTGGCTTACCACCCATTCGTTTTGTCTGTCGGGTGCGCAGACCCCACTCATTCTTCGCAATGTCACAAATCTGACTAACCGAGTGAGTCTTGGCCAGGAAGAGATCAAATATCTTTCTTACCAGCGGAAACCGCTCCGGGTCTACAATAATATCCCGATCGCCGCGCTCTTTCGTCTTGTCATTCAAGTAGCCGAGCGGCGCTTTGCCGGGTCGCCATCCGTCAAGCACCTTTGTGCGCAGCCCCCGTTTGACGTTGATGCTCTTGTCATCGGAGTCCTTTTTCGCCATCCCAAATTCAAGCTGCAAGAAGAACTTGTCATCGGGTGAGTTGCAATAGGTTTTGAATGGCGTTCTGATCTCTTTCAAGAAGCCTTCGTCCATCGCCGTAATAAGCCAGCCGCCATCGTAGGCGTTGCGTGCGAGGCGATTTGGCTGCCAAACTAAAAGCCCATCGGCCCTACCTCGCTCTAGCTGGCCCAAGACTTCACCAAAGACTGCCCTACCCCTCTTGTGCGCGGTCTTTTCCTCTTTGAAAACTTTAAGGACCGACAAACCCTCTTTCTGCGCATAGGCTAATAGCTCTCGCTCCTGGGATTCAATGGAGAGAATTTGTCGGTCCTCGGTTTCGGAGGATTTGCGGCAATATACAAAATACCTGTTCATAACAACGATACAGTTGGTGTTTCGACCTTTTACGCTGTGGGTAATAGCAATTACCGAGCGGGCATGGCCATGCTAGTGCGGCCTACTCTGCTTGTCAAAAGTCCGTCTGTTGATGACGAGGCTGGCAGGCGCGGCAGCGATGTCCCTTTGGCAAAGGCCTACAGACAACCTTAAACAACTGCAGAAGGGGCAACGCCAAATCATATGCCCTGTCATCAGAAATCTCTTCGCCAAACGTACTTCTGTAGATTTGTTTGAACTCTTCGATCTGGGCTTGGCTGATCTCCATCAGGCAAGTCTAACTCCAGACAACTCGTGGGCAAGGCGGGCAAGACTTGCCGGAAGCGTCAAGATTTGCCCGCCTTCCTTACATCGAAGAGAGCATTACTCTAGACACCATGACAAAACATATTAACCGTCTTGACGAGGCGATCCGGTATCACGAGGCCCTGCCTGTGAGAGTCCGGCAGTACTTAAAAGGTCGTGGGATTTCTGATGAGACAATCAACTCATTCCTTCTGGGCTGGAACGGCTGGCGAATTACCATCCCCATTTACAATCGTGATGGTAAGGTCGTGCTTTTCAAGTTAGCCAAAGACCCGGAGGATTCGGGTCCGAGCCCAAAGATGCTGGCGTCTCTTGGCGGAGGCGTTGAACTCTATGGCTGGGAGCGCGTACTGGAACGGCCCTCGCGGATTATCGTGTGCGAGGGTGAGTTTGACCGGCTGGTTTTGGAAGCACGCGGCTTTGCGGCCGTCACGTCAACAGGCGGGGCGGCGATTTTTCGCCCTCAGTGGGCAGAAGCGCTCAACGAAATGGACGAAGTGTACGTTTGCTTCGACCTCGATCAGGCGGGTAGAGACGGAGCTGCCCTGATTGGCCTGATGGTACCTCGGGCAAGGATAGTGGAGTTGCCAGAAGAGGTCGGACCGGGCGGCGATGTGACAGACTTCTTTGTTCGCCTTGCCCACAATGAAGAAGAGTTTGGGCGGCTTCTGCAGACCGCAAAGCCTGCTTCGATGGTCTCTCAAAAGCCTCGCGTCGATCGATCGGCGGCGATGGAAAGTACGGACGTGCTCCTAAAAAAACGCATCGATCGCATCAAGCGCAAATTTCCCATCGAGACGGTGATCGGAGAATACGTCACGCTTCAGCCCTCCGGCAGCTCGACTCTCGTGGGCCGGTGCCCGTTTCATCAGGACCGCACTCCTTCCCTCACTGTTTATTCTGAGACCGGAACGTTTCATTGCTTCGCCTGCCGTGCGCACGGTGATGTCATAAGCTTTGTGCGGGCGATGGAGCACTTGAGCTTTGGAAAGGCCCTGGAAGTGTTAGACGAATTGAACTCACTCAATGAACCAAAACTTCAACAAGATAGTCGAGAAGATAAAGCAGCATAGGACGTTTCCTACCGCCTCGGCAGTGTTCCCTGATCTAGGTTTGCTTGAGATGGTGCATGATCCAGCTAAGAACAAAACCGGGTTCGTACTATATCGCGATGCCCAGTGGAGCTTTGAGAGTGAGATTACCCTTTCACCATACAGGCGTCTGGTCCCCTACTCTCCCGACAACAACCTTATCAAGAATGAAGTGGTACTCTTTCCCTCTCATCCCGAAGAGTATTCTTCAGATGAGCAACTCGTTTGGCTGGTGCAGCGATTCATTCACCGCTACGTTGACGTGAGCCCGCTATATGAGAAAATCGCCAGCTATTACGTCCTCCTGAGCTGGGTGTACGACGGCTTCAACGAGCTTCCATACTTGAGACTGCGCGGAGACCCAGGAAGCGGCAAGACGCGCTTTCTTCTTACAGTCGGTTCTCTCTGCTACAAACCGATGTTTGCCAGCGGTGCCTCTTCCGTGTCGCCGCTCTTTCGCATCATCGATGCCTTTCGCGGGACACTCATCATCGACGAAGGTGATTTTCGCATGAGCGACGAAAAGGCGGAGATAGTGAAAATCCTTAACAATGGCAACGCGAGAGGGTTTCCAGTCCTTCGCAGCGAGGTTACACCTCAGCGGGAATTCAATCCGACAGCCTACGCGGTCTTTGGTCCAAAGCTTGTTGCCACTCGAGGATTCTTTCAGGACCGCGCTCTGGAGAGTCGCTGTATCACCGAGGAGATGGGTCAGCAGCACTTGCGGGGCGATGTACCCATCAGCCTCACGTCTGCTTACAAGCAAGAGGCGCTCGCAATTCGCAACAAGCTCTTATTGTTTCGTTTTCGCAATCTCGACAAGCGAGGTCCTGCTGAGAGTTTGGTTGATCGCACTATTGAGCCGCGCTTGAACCAAGTCTTTGTGCCGCTCTTGAGCATTATTGATGACGAGAGGGCACGACAAGATCTTCGCGAACTGGCCCGGCGAATCAGCCGCGAACTCCTGGAGGACCGGGGCATGGATATGGACACGCAGATACTTGAGATCATCCGGGATATGGCTGCCGGCGGAAAGGCGCGCTTATCAGTAAAAGACATTACGGATGCGTTTATCAAGCTTCACGGTTCGGACTACGAGCGAACGATCACGACCAAGTGGGTAGGAACTGTCATACGAAAGAAGCTTCATCTGGCGACCCAGAAGAGCCACGGTGTATTTGTGATTCCGCCTGGAGAGGAAACGAAGCTAGCCCGACTCTACGAGAAGTACGGTATAACTGCGCAAGTGGCTAACGAGCCCGATGCGGTAGAGGCAGCGCCGTGAACATCACAGACCGATGCTCGGGTAGACTTCGGGGATGTGGGGGATGGCCCGACAGATACAATGGCAGGCGATAGCCGAGCTTTATATGACTATGTTTTCGGCTGCTTGCTTTTAAAAGATCTGCTACCTAATGTCCCCCAAGTCCCCAATGTCCCCTTTATCTGCCATTAGGACATCGCTCCATATCCCTCGACCCTGTCGCTCGCGACCCCCCTTGACATTACTGGTAGTAAATGCTACTGAATAAACCCAATTCTCGCTGTTCCGAACTTGCCGCTTCCGGCAAGTTTTGCCCTCCTTTAAAGAATGTGCCGCCGTAGTAGGCTGAGCACATGGCTTCGCGTTCCCGACAGCGAACCCTACCTACTCTATGGCCCGGACTCTGCAAAACTACCTGCGAACCTATCGCAAACGTGCCGGTCTGTCTCAAGATGAGGTTGCTTTTTTACTGGGATGTGGAACCGAAGCGGTGGTCTCCCGGTACGAGAACGGAGCGCGGCGGCCAAGCCTAGAAACGGTTCTTACCTACCAAGTCGTTCTCGGTATTTCTGCGCACGAACTGTTTCGCGGCCTGTTTCAAAAAGTCGAAAAGGAAGCAAGGGAGCGGGCTCAGATATTGGCAGAAGGACTCCGCCAGGCGAAGCCCAATCCCAGGATCTCGCGCAAGCTCAATACCCTTGCCGCGATCGCCTCGCCGGCATTCAGCAATCCTGATGATCATTCATGAGCACTTCGCCAGAATCTCAAAGAGTTCTCGCGTTTGATCCTTCAACAAGGGGTTTTGGATATGTCGTCGTGGAAAGTCCCCAGAGCTTGATTGAATGGGGCGCGAGAAGGACTAGGGGCGAAAAGAATCCACTGGCGCTTAAACGAGTGGCTCGCCTAATCGAATCCTATGGGCCGGATGTCATCGTAATCGAGGACTGTGTGGAAAAACAGTGCCGAAGGTCACCGCGAGTACGAAGGTTAGCAAAGGATATTATCAAGTCGGCGAGGAAGAAAGGCATAAAAGTTCGTAGTTTCTCGCGACGAAGGGTAACTGCGGTCTTGTCTCAGTCTGGCGCGCTCACAAAGCGACAAATCGCAACCACGATTGCAGAGCAATTTCCTGAACTGTCTCCCCAACTGCCCCCAGTCCGCAAGCCATGGAAGACTGAGGATTACAGGATGGCTCTCTTTGACGCAATGGCTTTGGCACTGACGTTCTTTTCGGAGTCGCAGTCGGTGTGAAGGACCGAATAGTTATCAATAAAGGGCGGGTGGTTGATCGATTCAGTGTTTCCACACTTTCACATCGAAGCACTCGATCGATACCGGATACCTATCAATCACTTTGTTCTTCTTACCACGCTGGACTAACACTGTCAGATTTGTGATTGCCGACATACAGCTATTGGGATCGTCCGAGGGCCGGATGGCCATCTGGACTCCGTTGGCGTTAAAGAGTAACTGATCGAAGGTGCCCCCAGGTGGCACGATTGCTTCAAGTGAGTACTTCACTTGAGAGGCCTGAAACGTCGGCTCGACCACTATTGCTTGTGTAAAAGGATCGCCGTTTCCAAGGGAGCCCTGCACAACAAATTCCCTTGCTCGTACACCATCGAATGTGAAGCCAATGTCGAAAGTTGTGGCATCAGGTCGCGGAATCAAATGAACGAGATTTGCGCGAACGCTTACAGCAAACGTCTTTTTGTCCACCGCCGCAAGAACGGTAGTGACGATCAACGGGGCCCGCCCAGACATATAAACCTTGCCGGTCACGACATACAAGCCCGTATGCGCGTACATCGTGGTGGCCGTAAAGTCCATAGCAAGTTCGTCCTCTCTCAACGGTATTATGGCGACATCGCCATTGCCTGATTCTATGACGACTACCAAGATGGATGGATCACCAATTCGTCTCTCAATGTGAAGAGCGATTGTCACGCTCTCTCCCACCGTAGCCGAGGCGTTTGGGAAAGTCTCCAATTGGACATTCATGAATTGATCTTGTGCCTGCGCCACAATCGGCGCGCACAAACACACCAAAGCAGCAATACACGCTCTTATCTGGTTCATAAAGAATCTCCGCCCCGCTTATGCGGGTCTACTTTGAACTAGGTCGTCATGCTTTCGCTTCCAACGCCGTATCGATCAGCGCCAGCTATCTCAGTGATTCGTGGGGATGCACTCATCGCGCTGCCTGTCGCATAGCTTAGGTCCTTTATCCTGTAGTACCATTTGGACAGCCGTGTTTTGTCCCCAACACGGATCAGTCGGACTTTGACGATCTGCCGCAAAACGTCATGCAAGGAGCGACCTCACCGTAAGGGCTATGCGGGTCGCTGCGGAGACCAGAAAAGGCAATCTCCGGGCGAGCCCAGAACGAACAGCGAGTATAGACCCAATTGGGCCTATACTCAAGCGAAATGATAACGAGGCTGTTCCGTCAGGAGGAAGATTCTGATGGGACAAGCCCGCCGCCGCAGGCCAACCCGCCTCGCCCAGAAGCTTCGCCAGATACGTGAGCGGTTAGAGCTCTCTCAAGACGGTATGGTTGATTGCCTGGGCCTGCGTGGATCGCTCACGAGAGAAAGGATCTCAGCCTACGAGAAGGGCGACCGCGAGCCGTCGCTACCGACATTATTGCGGTACGCGAAAGCGTCCGGCGTCTGGATGGATGTGTTGGTGGATGATGAGCTTGATCTACCCAAGAAATTACCGTGTATCCCAAAACACGAAGGGGTCGCTCACAAGATTTCCACAAGGACGCCTCATAAAGACTGACGGTCGGTTACTCTGTGCATCGCGATCAAGTCAGCGCTGGCCAGAAGCGCGCGAAGCGTAGTCGGAATCGGGAACTTGGCGAAGTAGGGGTTTCCCTCAAGCCAGCCTCATCGAGATTGTTGGTGTAGGTTTCTTCGATTACTTGAACGATGCGCGCGGAGCGGCCAAGAACGGATTCGAATTGCATCCGGTGCTTAGCGTTCGCCCTGGCAGCCAGTGACGAGCAAGCCGGCTTGAACTTGGCAGTCAAAAGCTTTGAAGAGCGTCCTCCAAGAGGGTCCCGCTGACGAGTGTGCAATGTCACAACAACTATGTTCGGGCCATGGGGCGCAAGGATATGTGCCGGGGCAGTTTGGGTAACGGTTGATTAGAATCATACCTTAGACCTTAGATGCTTGACAGCGCTAAGGTTTGATGCTACTTTCATCAAAGCAGGGTGATACTCATGCCAAATATTTTAGAGAAAGGATGACGCACATGGCAAAATCGGCGATAGTGACGGGGTACTCATCGGGATTGGGGGCAGAGTTTGCACGTCTTCTCTTGGAACAGGGCTGGAAGGTTGTAGGCGTCTCGAGAAAGTCCGAGCGGGCCACCCTTCATGAAAGATACGGCGAGAAACTGACTGCCGTGCACGGTTCCGTCGACAAGCAGGAGACGGCAGACTCCGCCTTTGCGGCAGCACGTAATGTGGGCGATTTGCAGCTCGTCATTAACTGTGCCGGCGAAGGTGTCTTCGGTGAGATTGGCGGCTACACGGCTGGTGAGATTGCAGCAACAATGGCTGGCAACCTTATCGGCCTCATTTTGTTTTCAGATATGGCTGTTCGCCACCTTCGGGAGCGTGGCGGTGATATCGTCAACGTGATGTCTACAGCCGGCAAGAAACTGCGTACGGGAGAGTCGGTGTATGTCGCCTCTAAGTGGGGAGCTAAGGGATACACACGCACACTTCGCGATGCTGTCAAGGCCGCAAAACTCCCTATACGAGTTTTTGAAGTTTATCCTTGCGGGATGAATACGCGCTTCTGGGCCACTGCAACGCGACCTGTAACAGATGGCTTGGCTTTTCCGCCGCCCGATTCAATTGCGGAACAGATTCTCGCGGAGATCAATGCACGTCGACCGGCTTACTGCCAAGAATTTACCTTCGAGCGCTCTTAGTAGCTACTAATCGGGGGGAAGATGGAATCAGAAGAAGCAGCCAAGCGGCTTGCCGAGGCGCTACGCAGCGACAGACTCGTGGTCTTGGTGGGTTCAGGAGCTTCCGGTACGTCGAAAGATAGCTCGGGCCGCGAGTACACAGGCCTCGCAACACCGCGGCAATTCGTAGCGACGATCGCGAAACGACGGCAATACGTTGATCCGACGTGGGATTTCGTTCAGGCCTGCGATGAGATCTTCAAACGGGAGTCACGCGGCTTTCTGGAGGAACTGTTGTTGAAGGAATACCGGCGCCCCGAACAATTCAACACGCCTCCGGCACACCGGATATTGGCGTGGTTGCCGTTCGCAAGCTACCTTACCTCGAATTATGATCAATTCCTTGAGCGAGAGCTTGAGCGGGTGCGTCGCCGACCGTCGGTCGTAATTACTAATGAGGATCTCGCGCGCATCCAGCGAAATTCCGTTCCCGTTATCAAGTATCATGGTTGCGTCTCCAAACCAGAGAGTATAGTGGCTACGACTGTCGACCACGAAAAGCTTTATGACAGCAGGGAGTTGGTGCGACAACTCATCACAATCAATTTGGCCAAGAGCAATCTACTCGTGATCGGTCATGGCCTGGCTGATACGGACTTGCAGCAGTTGTTGAATGACTTGCTCAAGGATCTTAGAGACTATGTTCCTACCATCTACATAGTTCGAGAGCCCTCAACCGCAGGAGATGGCTTCAGCATCCCGTTTCGCCACGAACTAATCCACGAAGACCTTACACAGTTCCTCAATCGCTTAGTGCATCAATACAGGGCCTTCTCGTACGACATGAACACAAGAGCTCCTGTGTTCGATGAAACGTGGCTCAACTCTGCCTTTTTTGCTGAGCTCCGACAAGCCTCCGTGTTGCCCAGCGAGACACAGGTCCTTGACGCATTCCTGGCTCACTTTGTGGATGAGCTGGCAGCGCGAAATGAGGTCCGAAGCGTTCGAAGCGATGCGAGTATCGCGGTGCAGCTCGCACTTGCGGAACGACCAAATTACAGAGCGCTGACTAGATTATGGAGCGACATCGACATCCGACTTACGTCGGCCGGTGATGATGTCGCCGTGGCAGAGGAGATGGTTCGGGCGATCATTGAGGAACGCGAACAGAAGAAAACGTTTTTCCGTCAACTGGGCAAGACTGTCATCAAGCGCGACGAACGAGTCCTTGTTTTTTCGCAAAGCCAACGCGTTATCCATACTTTGCTCGGGGTTACGAGGTCAATCCAAAAGACCTGTGAGCTATTCATTGCAGAATGTCGGCCTAAGAGCCCATATCCATACGAAGACGCAGCTGCCATCTGTCGGGAACTCGGTGATACCGATTTCAGCATCAGTGTGTGCCCTGACGTAGTTGCGATCAATCTTCTTGCGACTAGGCAAATCGACAAGATTCTCATGGGCACTCACGCAATATACGTAGATGAGAAGGGGGAACAATACGCTTTCGTGAATACCTGTGGCAGTTTGGCGCTCGCGTTGGCCGCAGAGCAATACAAGATCCCTGTTATCGTCGTCGGGGAGATGCTAAAACTTGACAAAGTCCCGCGAGACGAGGCCGAGGATCACCTCTTCAAGCATGACGAGCACGACCTACAGGCGGCTGCCTCCTCCCTCGTCGAGCTCTCGACACGGAGAGGATCTATTCACCACACGAATATCGGCTATGACCTTGTTCACGTATCGCCGATGATCCGAATTGAGGTACCTGATGCCGTGGCAGGTTCGTAAGGCGGACGTCGAGTACTTCGTAAATGAACTTTGGAAAGACCGACGCCCCTTTCCGGTCGCGAAAGATCCAAACGAGTTCGCCAAGGATTGCTTTGAGTATCCCCTCGCTTTGATAGAAGCGTGTGTCCTTCTCCTTCTTCAAGAACGCCTCGGCGAAGGAGTGGTGCCCGCACCAAAACGGATCGAGGCAAACTCTGTCCTCATCCAGCAGCGTGTCAGCGGCGCAAGATTCTACGATCTCATTCGACATCTGCGCAGTATCGAAGGGGAAAACGCTGATTCCAGCGCGGCAGTAGCGTATTCGACCATTATGGGCCGCGCTCGCGCCAGACTTCGATTGGTTCAATTAGAACTTGCCCACCTGCAGCCATTGTTTTGCCATAAGCCTTATCCCCTACGGGATAAACTCAGCTCGCTTTTGGAGCTCTTTCTGAGAGTGCTCGATATTCAGCAGCCCCCTCCGGGCTGGAAGGACTCGCTGGAGGATTTCGTAGATTACTGGGAGGCGGACTGTGTCTCTATTCCGTTCCGAGACGCGACGACTAAGAACATGATCATTGTTGACGAACGACTTGCCCTGGGGCAGGAAAAGGACGGAGACCGCACGCAACGAACTGCTGTGGGCGATCTCTTGCTAAATGAGCCGCCGGAGTTTTGGCAAACAGTTCCGATAGTCGACGTGGATTTCAGTTCGGTTGTTCACTTAACATCGATAGAGGACGATCCCATAAGTCTTCACTGTCATGAATGGACCTATGGATCGCAGCCGATCGCGCCGACGAGTTTCGTCCTCGATGATTCCTTGGGTCAACCAAATCCTGAGCGCGCAGCCGCTACGCTATTCGTTCGCTACCTGCGGTTCGGCGGTCGAAAGCTGGCATACTATCTAATCAACTCCCAGGGATTTAAGGTGCGATTTGCCTATGATAACCCCCTCTTCTATTTTGCGGAGATTCCGAAGCTTTGTGGAGCGCTCTCGCAGAAGTTCTTGACTAAGTACTCGGACCTCATCGCAGTGGTCGAGCTAATCTACCGTGCCGCTCTGACACCGAGTCGAGCTGATCAAAATCTTCGCGAAGTTGACCATCTTCGTCGATACCGGCAGGAAACTACACACTATTGGCAACAAACTCCATTGGAGTCTCAGTCGTGAATCGCTCTCTTCTCTTAACTGACGTTGATGGCACACTAGTAGACGCGGCTGGCCGCTTGTGGCCTGAGACGTACGGGATTGTTCGCGCAGCGCGAGCTTTTGGATGGACTGTTGCATTGTGCTCGGCTCGGCCGTCATGGAGCATCTGTTCGCTGGCTGATCAACTTGGTTCCGCTGTCGAGTATGCTGTCTCTTTTCAGGGCGCGTTGGTGTCCCGCCGGGTGGTAATCGGCGACAGACCATTTTCTAATTGGAAAACACTTCGACGTTGTCTTCTTGGTTACGAGGTCGCCGCTTCTATCGAATCTTTGATTCGTCCCGATGACTCGCTTTGGTGGTACACAGAGACTGATTGGCGTGTTCGTTCGGTAAACGAAGCGGCCAAATTTGAGTCAAAGGTAGTCCGTGCAGCTTGGACGGCGGTGGGTCTCAATCACGACCATGACCCACTCCTGAAAATCTTGGTTGTACGCGTCGAGCGACCGGAACTGTTGCTCGCAGAGTTGAACTCTACTTCTCTACCGGTCATGTGCTCAGTCTCACAGACCGGTTACGTTGAAATAGTGAGCAGCGCTGTCGGTGGCGACAAGGGCGCCTCTTTTCTCCGATCTCTTGAGCGAAGCGGCGATTCATCGCCTCACACAGTGGCTATCGGAGATGGAACAAACGACTTAGGGATGTTTTCTGTAGCGGATATCGCCGTCACCTTTGAGGATGCTTCGGCCGAAGTTCGTGCGGCAGCGGATGTAATACTCCCTAAAAATCGTCGCATCGCGCTTCAGCAACTTAGCAGTTTATTAATGGGAGACTTACAGTGACCTCTGCGCATTGGTTCTCGCTTGGTGGTTTATGGTAATTGCGCAGCGCAGTTTCAAAGATTATCCACGCCCGTCGCTGGCAGTAGATCCAGCGGTGATGACCGTCCATGATGGCAAGCTGTGGACTCTCCTCTGGCGGCGACAATATCCACCAGATAAGGGATTGTGGGCGCTCCCCGGTGTCTTTGTGGATGAGGGGGAAAAGCTCGAGGCAGCAGTCACACGCGCCCTCTGCGAGAAGGCACACGTGAGAGTCGTTTCACATTTGGAGCAGCTCTTCACGTGGAACAAGATCAACCGTGACCCTAGGGGTTGGGTGGTTACAGTTGCGTATTTCGCGCTCGCTCCTCCCGAAGTATTACAGGCGGCTGTCGAAGGAAAAACTGAGGTTGGTCTGTTCGTTTTGGAAGTTCAAGATCGCTCCCGCGACACGGTAACGCGCGTCATCGGGACGGATGGGCAATCGATCAAACTAGCGTTTGACCATGCTGAGATTCTTGGCAGCGTTATCATGCGATTGAGAGAGAGACTCTGGAATTCATCCGTGGCTCTCGCTCTCCTGCCAGACAAATTTACGCTTCGCGAGATGAAACTCGTGTATGAGGCGATTCTCGGTCGAAGTCTAAACAAGGACTCCTTCCGCAGCAAAGTAGTCAGGACTCAGGGCCTCATCCGAGCGACCGGCGTATACCAAGAAGCAGTTAATCATAGACCGGCGGAGCTCTTTACTAGGAGGTCTGGAAGATGAAACCAGTTACCAACACGCAGGTCGAGACTTTCGTAAGGCATCAACTGGATGTCGCCTCCGGGTCCGATTCATATCGGGAGCGCATTCCGAGCGGGCTGTCAACGGTTGAATACTGCTTCGCCCAGCTTACGCGGTCAGCATTTCGCCGAACCCGCATCGACGATGATTCGGCACAAGATGTGAGGCGAAAGCTAGAAGAGGCCACTAGAGTTCAAAGACCCATTGCCCTCAGTATCCCATTCGGCGGTTATAAAAACTATCGTGCGGCTTCTTTCCCAGGACCGGACTGGGCTGAGATCTTCAATATGAACTACTTGATCCGATACGTGCTGCCACTTGCACAATCCTATGAGCCCGGAGTAACTATTCAATATACCTATAGCTCGGGAGTCATGGATCTCGTAAGCAATATACCAGCAAGCGCGACCGTTACTTACATGGAGCAGTTTCGATCTTTGCTCTCCATCTTTACCACTTGTCTGCCGCCAAATCTGCGAATGACTGCAGTGGACATCAGCACTCACTATCCCGCAACAGAACTGCTGGCAGAGCTTCGGCACAACTATGAAGACAACCGAACGGGTTGGGGGGTTAAGTTTTCGGCTGGTGAGCGAGAACGGCGCATCGCGAGTGCCCGTCGCAACCTGATGCGAGTCGGTGCTGTTGATTTGTCTTCTCTTAATGAAAGTGAATGGGATGCTCACTGTGTAGACGCTGCAATGTGGTGCGAAGCCTTGGACAGTCTGACGCTACGACGGCGGTTCAACAAATACTCGGAGAATATTCAACTAGTGTTCGTGCGTGGTCCAGGCCTATCGGTGCACATAGGTTCTTGTGATACATCGGCACACCATTTTTGGTCAGGCTGTGGTGCCATCGAGCTTAGTGCAGGTGGTCTAAGACAACGGATACTATCAGCGGAGAAATTATCCGGCTACCGGCAGGAGCGGCTCGTACGCGAGGCTCAAGTGAGGACCGTTTTTTCGACCGTCTCGGAAACATTCGATCAAGTGACTGTCTTGACGCCGGACGGCAAGTAAGAGGCATCGAGCGGTCCGGCTTTAACTCAAACTCCCGGAGATCGTTTATGAAAAAGCAGTCGCTCCCGCAGACCGACAAGGCCAAGCGAGTTGGCATTTGGATCAGGGTTTCCACCGAAGACCAGGCGAGAGGTGAAAGCCCGGAGCATCACGAAAAGCGCGCCCGCTACTATGCTGAGAGCAAGGACTGGTTGGTCAAAGAGACGTACCACCTGGAAGCGGTAAGCGGCAAGACGGTAATGGAGCATCCTGAGACCAAGCGAATGCTTCAGGACATAGGAAGCGGCCACATCACCGGCCTTATCTTCTCCAAGCTGGCTCGACTGGCACGCAATACCAGAGAGCTTCTGGAATTTGCCGACATCTTTCGCGAGCAGGATGCTGACCTCATATCGCTTCAGGAATCGATCGACACGTCAAGTCCGGCTGGCCGGCTCTTCTACACGCTTGTTGCTGCAATGAGTCAATGGGAGCGCGAAGAGATTGCCGAGCGCGTTGCTGCCTCAGTGCCAATCCGCGCAAAGCTGGGCAAGCCTCTGGGCGGCGCTGCTCCATTTGGTTATCAATGGCAAAACCGAGAACTGATACCCGACCCCAAAGAAGCGCCGGTTCGCAAATTGATCTATGAACTCTTTGCCGAGCACAAACGCAAGAAGACCGTTGCCAGACTCTTGAACGAAAAGGGCTGCCGCACTCGCAGCGGCTCGAAGTTTTCCGACACCACGGTTGAGCGGCTCATTCGCGACACAACAGCCAAAGGTGTTCGCCGCGCCAACTACACCAAGACGCTTGGAGAAGGTAAGGCTTGGACACTAAAGCCTGAAAGTGAATGGGTGCTGACGCCAATAGACGCGATCATTTCCGAAGAGCTTTGGAATCAGTGCAACCACCTTCTCGACGGGCACCGCAAGAACGGCAAGCCGCCAGCCAAGAAAGCTGTTCACCTTTTCGCGGGCGTGGCCTACTGTGGCTGCGGCAACAAGATGTATGTACCTGTCAACAGTCCAAAGTATATATGCTGGAAATGCCGCAACAAGATTCCGGTTGAGGACCTCGAAGCCGTCTTCCACGAACAGCTCAAGCGCTTCTTCTTTTCCACTGAGGAAGTCCTGAACTACCTCAGCCAAGCGGACCAGACGATCAAAGAGAAAGAAGAGCTCCTTCACTCGCTAGAGCAAGAACAGGCAGACATCAAGCGCGAGATGGACAAGATAATGAAGTTGTACCTTGATGACCAGATCACCAGTCAGGGATTCGGTTCTCAGTACAAGCCCCTGGAAGAGAGGCTGAAGCAGGTCAGTGACCAGATACCCGAGCTTCAAGGCGAAATAGACTTCCTCAAGATCAGCTACCTTTCAAGCGACGAGATTCTGGCTGAAGCCCAGGACCTCTACAGCCGTTGGCCGCAGCTTGAGCAATCCGAGAAGCGCAAAATCGTTGAAACCATTACGGACAGGGTCACCATTGGTAAAGACGAAGTAAGCATCGATTTGTGCTATCTTCCTTCTGCTTCTTCTCAAGAACTGACAAAAAGGCAACACAACCTCACGGATTCATAGCGGCCGCAAGCATAAACCTCGATGGAAAAGTCAGCGACATCGAGGCGCGGCTGATCGTAACTCGACCGTCCTCGAGCGGCTGACGCAACACCTCCAGCACGTTGCGTTCGAACTCCGGCAGCTCATCTAGAAACAGCATTCCGTTATGCGCAAGAGAAACCTCACCTGGCCGCGGCACCGCTCCGCCTCCGATCAAGCCCGCGTCGGAAATGGTGTGGTGCGGATTGCGAAATGGACGAGTGGTAATCAGCCCGTGTTTTTCGGTGAGGCCGACGACACTGTGAATCTTCGTGCACTCGATGGCTTCTTCGAACTCGAGCGGCGGAAGAATTGTAGGCATTCGCTTCGCGAGCATAGTCTTGCCTGAGCCTGGAGGTCCGATCAGCAGAATATTGTGCCCGCCGGCCGTCGCGACTTCGATGGCACGCTTGGCATGAGGCTGGCCGCGCACTTCGCGAAAGTCGTCTGAGTAGTGATCGAGATTCGAGAGCAAGGCTTGAGTGTCGATCTGCAATGGAAGCGGCGGCTGTGATGAGTTAATCAGTTCGACGACACCTTTTAGCGTCGAGACCGGATAGACCTCGAGGCCATTCACGACCGCAGCCTCGTGCGCGTTCTCTTCCGGCACTAGAAGTCTCTTGACGCCGTGGGCTCGCGCAGCGACGCCAATCGGCAACGCGCCTTTGATGGGTCTAACGCGCCCGTCCAGTGACAGCTCCCCAACGATAAGCGTATCCGCCAGTTCTTCACGATTGAGATCGCCGTTCGCGCCGAGTATCCCGATCGCGATGGGAAGATCGAAACTCGAACCTTCCTTCTTCACATCCGCCGGAGCGAGATTCACTGTCACACGATGAATCGGAAAGAAGAATCCGCAGTTGTTGATCGCCGCGCGTATGCGCTCGCGACTTTCGCGAACGGCAGCATCTGGCAGGCCAACCATCGTAAACACCGGCATCATGCTGTCGCCTGCCCGCGGAGTCAGGTCAATCTCGACATCAACGACGTACGCATCAATCCCAAAGACCGCCGCGCTTATAGTTTTGAAGAGCATGCCAAGACCTCCTGTGATCCGTGATCAAACTATTGCACCCGGACCCCAGGAAACCAGGTGGTAGAGTTGCCGAGATTATAAACACAAAAAACGCCGCTTGTAATCCGAATAATAAATAGTGGCAATTGAGCGAGCCTCGGAGGTAACGCACCCGCCTGTTATCATGAGGGCAAGGCTGGGCGCCGAATAACTTTGCTTCGAGAGGAAAATGATGGATGAACCAGCGCAAAGAGTTCTGGCAATGTTCGCTGAGCTGAACAGTGAGACTCTGGACCTGCACACTCTGTTTGAAGCCGGCGGCAACGATCCGCAAGCTCGCGAGCAAGTCTTAGACATCGTTTCGCGACTCGTAGGCGACGGCCTGCTCGAAGAGCGGGGCAGCGATTACTACGCGCTTACCGAACGCGGGCGCGCGGCAACTCGTCGATAGATGAAAAGCTTTACCGATACTCTTCTTACGCTTTCGGTGCTTGGAGGAATTCTCGCCGCCAGCGCCGTCCTCACCAACCTCTTCACTCGAAAGATGTATTACCGTTGCATCGAGTGCAGAAATCTCAATGCAAAACGCAGGACTCACTGTAGAGTCTGCGGGACTCAGTTAGTTCAGTAAGGTTGCTGCGCGCATGCTTAGAAATTCAATTGCTGCGCTTTCTCTTCGATCGCTTCGAACAATCGATTCCGCTCAGCTTCGTTTTCGCTGCGACGATATGCCCCCAGCAGTTCCTTCATTGAGACAAATTCTTTATACAAGCCTGCATTTTCAATCGGAGGCGTCAGGTAAGAAACAAGTTCGGCGTACGAGCGTCGCTTCGCAATCGTGCCTTCCGACGGATTGTTGACGCTGTAGATGTAGATGTTGGGCAAGTCTCCGATCAAACGATCCGGCCAGCAATTTTCTGAAAGCCCGACTTGCTTGCCGGGCATGAACTCCATCGCGCCGTGCGTGCCTGCGTGAACCACCGCGTCCGCTCGAAAGATTTTTTCAAGATAAGTGTAAAGAGCCATGAATCCGTGATGCGGTGCGCCGCCTTCCGCTGCAAGCATTCGCATGGGGTCGCCTTCGTAGCCGAATGTGGGCTGCACTCCTATGAACACGTTGCCGAGCTGTATGCCGTGAATCAGGATCTCTCGACCGTTCGAGTTGATCGAGCCCGGCGCTCTTCCCCATTCGCGCTCGATCGCGTCGACGTAAGGGCAAAGTCTTCGATATTCGTCGACGCTGACGCGATACACGACATTGGCGATTGAGCCGTACTCACCCGAGTTGCCTTCGAGCAATAGTTGGCGAAGTTCTTCGGCGTTGTCAGGCACCTCGACTGCATAGCCATCCGTGCGGAGCTTCGCGAGAATTTCCAACAAGCTTGGAAAGACATCGAGGTCCGCTGCAGTTCCGATGTTTCCCTTGTCCGGCGGAAAACAAAAGATCAGGAAGGCTAAACGCAAATCCTCGCGCCTAGCAGTCCGCAATCGATTCCAGCGAGCGAGCCGTCGCGCGATTTGCTTGCAACGCTCTTCGAGCGGCTCCGGTTGAGCGCCGCTTTCTCGCAAGCCGCCGTACACGAATGGCTCGGTAGCGCCGTCGATTTCCGGTATTGCTACCTGCATCGCAGTTTGAATCGGGTTCAATCCGATCTTGCTTTGCTTCCAATGCTCGACCGTTTGAACATCGAGTGAAACCATCGAGCGAAACGGCACATTCAAGCCCCGTAAAAACTCGGAAGCCGCTTCGCTGTCGTTCATCGCCGGTCCCCCGACGAAACTGAATCCTGTGAGCGAAACGATCTGACTCACAAGAGAGCGCTCACCTTCAACGAAGAACTGACCGCACGCCTCTCGATTGTCCATGAATGTCGATGTCGCGGGTATGACTGCCAAGCCTTCGCCTTCAATTGCTCGGATCAATCCATCGTAATGCCGTCGCGAATCACTTACGATCTGCGGCCGCATCAGCAAGAGTCCGATAGTGCGTTCCGGATCTAGCGAGCGTCCGTCCTTGCGTTCGTACCATTTCCTGTAAGCTCCAAACGTTTCGAAAAGCTTCGGCGCATCGGGGTGATAGATCGCAACGGAGGGCATGGCTTCAGGCGAGGCGACCTTTAGTCGACGGTTATCGCCCGCCGAGTAGCGTTTGATCGCGAACAGCAACATCGAACGAATGTTGTTCGGTGTCGGCTGAAGAAAATAGCAAAACAGCAAAAGATAATTCTTTATGTCGCCCAGCTTGCCCGCGCCTGGTACAAATCTCAGAATTCCCGGAAGCCGGCCGATTAGTTTTACGTATTGATCTGACTTCGCGGGCGGCCCGGCATTCCTCGGCCTGCCGGCTCCGTCGCTTGATTTCACCCGAGTTTTCGCAAAGTCAGACATCCAGGTTGCGAGCTTCCTGGCGACGCCTGTGCCCGATGTTTCACTTGTCGAGCGCCCTTTGGTGGGCTTCATGAGTTTGCTGAACTCGAGCTTGCCCAATCGGGTGCGACGCATTAGATCGGGCATGCAATTGAAGGCTATTACTGTTTTGGGTTGTGCGAGCCGATCAAGCGCTTTCGCGATTCGAAGGGCGTTTTCACCGTCGGTTACGTGAATGACAAAAATCAGCTCACTGGCAACGACTTCTTGTTCAGCCGCGCGCCATTCATTTTCAGCGAGCGGCGCCCCGCAGTTGTAAGTTGAGATTTGAAGATCAAGCTTGTAGCGGGCGTTGATATCGTTCTCAGCGCGTCTGAGTGGCGCAAGCAGACTCGTTCCTACATAAAAGACGGTTACTTTCATCGATGCATGCGAAACGTGCGAGCGCCATGATGTGACGCTCGCACGAATCAATGGATGATTGATGGACTACTGATTCTTACCTTCGGTCGGAGACTTG
>Ga0075436_100000131_pt1 | contig 44550 bp, 36 predicted proteins | sample RhiMethybrSRZTD5_FD_75303 | JGI IMG/M metagenome (GOLD analysis project Ga0075436, IMG submission 75303) | Populus rhizosphere microbial communities from Tennessee, USA - Rhizosphere MetaG P. TD hybrid SRZTD5 | ecosystem: Host-associated > Plants > Roots > Rhizosphere > Soil | place: USA...
AGTGGCCGAAGACGAATTTCCAACTTCGCACTTTAATCCAGCAGTACTTGTTGCAGAGGGCATTCAAGGTGCTCGGTGCACGTGACGGTGCACACGCATTGCAAATAGCGAAAGCGTATCCATCTCCCATTGACATCCTGCTAACCGACGTTGAGATGCCCGGAATGCAAGGCTGGGAACTTGCGAGCGAAATGCAAGGAGTCCACCCCGAAGCCGCCGTGCTCTTCATGTCAGGATCCCCGGCTTGCGTGCCCAAGGGGACCCACGTAGAGTTCCTAGAAAAGCCCTTCTCACTAAGCGCTCTCCTAGGCGCTATTGAGCGCCTCTCGGCAGGGAAGTGAATACTACAGGAAGGTGTTGGCGACGACCAAAGTTCGTGCTGCGGGATGGCCGCCGTGATGAAGTCCGCTACTGGCGGCCCCAGGAGTCATTATCGAAAAACATTCAGCAAAGTTTCTACGAATCCGGCCTCCTTCTTCCGGATCAAGTCGAGTTCCCCCTTGTCCAACCAGATCCCTTCGCAACCGAAGCACTTGTCGATGCGTACGCCGCCGAAGGCAATCTCTTCCAGCTGTGCTCCACACTTGGGGCATTTCATGAAGGAATCCCCACGTTCGGTTATCAACTTGGCTTCTCGCTCTTTGGCCCACTGCCGTTTCTGTTCAACTTCCTGCCGGGCGAAATATTCATCTTCACTCGTAATCGGCTTCATATGCATGCCTCCTCCGTCGTTCCACACTGGACCGATTGGAGCTGCTCCCTCATGCGGCCCTCGCGCCGTGTCTTTCCGGTCCGAGGAAGCGCAGCAGGCAACCCACGCCGCCGAGGCGCATCAAAGCATCGCTGTGGTTCGCGACCTCCACTCCGGAACCCATCTGTTCCGCCATCCTGACCATTTCCTCTTTGACGTTAAATTTACGTATCCTTCTGGCACCACATCGGGAGCAGTTGTTAGGTGCTGGCCGCTCGACTTCCGCTGTCCCGCAAGCGCTGCAAACCCAACCGGTGTTGGGCTCATATGCCTTCGCCAGCACCAGCACGTCCACTTGGCCCCGTTTCAGCGCCTCGAAGCTGGCACGCGTCCCCGCCACCGCAAGGCCGTGCGTGTTGATCTCCTGGTGGAGCTTTTCGGCCACTGTCAGCGATTCCCGCTCTTCCTGCTCAATGAAAGAGATCAAGGTTGCCGCCACGACATCTTTTGTTCGGTCGTACTCGGATGCAGGAACCACATCGACCACCTTGACCGCCAGATGCCGGGGCAGGGCGTTACTGATCTGCGAAGTCGCCCGCGGATTTCCTGCGAGGATGAGGTGTCCGTATCCCCCGGCCGACATCAGTTGGTCCAAAACCCCGATCAACTCGTTGATGAAACGGTTGATTCTTAGCCGGCGATGGTTCTGGTAGTGTTTCCTGGCCCATTGACGGCCAACGCGCACGCGGAGTTCGGGAGACTGTTTCCAAACGTCCACGGTTACGGCTCCCAGGTTAACCCCCAGGATTCGCGCGCTGTGTTCCGCGCAAATCAGGGCTACATAACGGTGATAGGTGTCCTTAAGCTCGACCAGATGATAGATATTCGGGGCCGTGTCAACCGAAACCCAATTCGGCAGTGGAACGCGGAACTGGAGCGGCAGGAAGAAAGGCTGCTGTCCGCCACGGGCGAAGATTGCGAGACCTGTCTTGCCGGCGGGGACTCCGGACCGAAGATAGGCCTCTATTGGGTTCAGCGCCTCCTCAAAGTGCTGCCGCATGTCGGCAGTAAGGCTTTTCCTCAGCAAGCCCACCTGCTCGTCCAATGTATGGCGATACCCGGACTGGCCCGTCTCGCGGTTATCCAGGTAGCAACTAATGACCGGAGCATCTGCTTCTGGGAGCGTTGCCAGTGTCCGAACGTGTTTCTCAAGCTCTTTGAGATCCATTCACTTCCTTCCATCTTTTGCGCTGCGGCTCGGTCGTCGGCCCGGGTGCCTCGCTCACTCCAGGAAGCGTACGACGAGGTACAGCGCGCCAAAAAGCGCTACGCTCGCGCAGAGGGCGCCGGCGTACTGAAGCAGGCGGTTCCGTGTGGCGGGCGTCCGTCCCTGGCTAAGTTTGATCTCCTCATCAAGGCTCTGAAACACGATTTTTGCCTCCAGGCCGCCTTCCGCGGTTCTGTTCCGGGGAAGTCGTTCAGAACGAATGGTGCACGTGCGCCGAACTCAAATGCATGCATTTCTGCATAGGACACGTACCTTTCGGTCTTTCCCATGCAATCGGCAAACCAGCACGAGTTTTGACGTGCGCGTTGCAACCAGGACCTGTTCTAAATTCGGATACAGCGGAACTGGGGCCTTCCACTGCCCGAAAAGGCACAATGGGTGGCCGTGAATGGCCAGCAGCAGCAAGAAAAGCGTCATGCATAGCGTGAACTCTGCGCCAATCAGAAACTATGCTGCCTATGGTCTGCCGATTGCAGGTTTGCCCTACCGAAAAGATTTCGCGCCGTAATCTGACACGGAGCGAACGGGTCGGGTTGCTGGAACTCGGCTCCGGTCGAAACCGATTCCGCAAGGGTTCAATACTCCCCAGACGGCGGCGCGCAAGCGACTCTGAGGGGGTCAATTCATATGAGAAGGACAACACCAGTTCTCGCTTTGGCCGCGCTGTTCTGTGCAGCGGATGTCGCCTCGTCACAAGCGACGGACGGGAACCTGGTTGGCACAGTGATCGATCAGACGGGCGCGGCTGTTCCGAATGCTGATCTTGAGATCGAAAACACCGCAACTGGTGTGACACTTGCCACGGCGACAAACGCGGTGGGCCAGTATCGATTCAACAACCTTCTTCCCGGCCGGTACCGCTTGAAAGTAACGGCGGGGGGATTCAACAGCACGACGCTCGAAGCCATCCTAGTCGAGCTGAACAAGACGGCGACGGCAAATGTCACGCTGCAGTTGGCGGCTGTCACCACGCTCGTGAATGTACAGGAGGCGAGCGCGTTGATCGACACAACCACTGCGCAACTGGCATCGACTTTCAAAGAACGGGAGGCGATCGACATACCCGCCGCATCGTTGCCGTTGGGAGTGCTGAACCTGTCGCTGATGAGCGCGGGCGTCGCCAGCTCAGGCGGGGTCGGATTAGGAGACGGACCCTCTGTCGGCGGCCAGCGTCCTCGCAACAACAATTTCAATGTGGAGGGCGTGGACAACAACCGCAAGGATGTTACGGGTCACAATATCGACATCCCGAACGAAGCGGTTGCCGAGTTTTCGCTGCTTCAGAACCAATATTCGGCTGAGTTCGGCAACGGCAGCGGCGGGCAGTTCAACACCGTCGTTCGCGGCGGGGGCAACAGCGTCCATGGCACCGTGTATGAATATTTCCAGAACCGCAATCTGAACGCGGTAGATGCGTCCGCCGCAAGACAGGGCATCCGCTCGAATCCACGCTACGATCAGAACACGCTCGGCGGATCGATCGGCGGCCCGATCCAGCGGAACAAACTGTTTTACTACGGATTGTTCCAGTACAACCCGTTAGGACAGGCGGGAACGCCATCCAGCGCGATTCTGTCGCCGACGGCCGAGGGCTATAGCCAGCTTGCTTCCATCGCGGGCGTCTCGCAAACCAATTTGAATATTCTCAAACAATACCTGGCGCCGGCGCCGGCGGCAACTAGGGCCACGGTGGTATCGGGCGTGGAAATCCCGATCGGCATTGTCCCGATCACGAAGCCGAGTTATACGAACACTTATTCGTGGCTAGTGAGCGCCGACTACAACATTTCCGATTCCGATCAGTTGCGCGGACGTTACGTCAACCAGCGCACATCCGGCTTCAGCGAAACCACGCTGCCGGACCTGCCGGCATTTTTCCTTGGGCGCAAAACCCGCCAGCATCTGTTCACGCTGTCCGAGTTTCACAACTTCTCACCGAATTTGCTGAACGAGTTCCGTTTCGGCTACAACCGCTACAATGACGACATCCCCGCCGGCAACTTCCAGTTCCCTGGTCTGGACGCGTTCCCCAATATCACCATCGAGGACGATCTGAACCTTCAGCTCGGGCCATTCGATGGCGCTCCGCAGTCGACGGTGATCAACACGTATCAGCTCATTGACAACGTGTCCTGGACCAAGGGCCCGCACTCGATGAAGTTCGGATGGGAGGGCCGTAAGTACATTGCGCCTCAATTCTTCACGCAGCGCGTTCGTGGCGACTACAATTACAAAACGCTCGAGCGCTACGTTCTGGACCTGAGCCCCAACGTCCTCGGCCAGCGCAATGTCGGAGCGGCGCCGTACTCCGGAAACCAAATCAACACCTCCGCGTTCTTCAACGACGAGTTCCACGTCCGTCCGAATCTGACTCTCACACTTGGCGTGCGCTATGAGTTCAAAGGCGTGCCGGAGGGCGATAAGCTCCAGAGGCTGAACGCCATTTCGAGCGTTCCGGGGCTGGTCGAGTTCCGGGAGCCCACCGCGCAGACAGCCAACTTTGTTCCGCGCGTTGGCCTGGCCTATTCGCCTGGGACGAGCGGCCGGACTTCGATTCGCGCCGGATTCGGCATGAGCTATGACAAGTATTTCGACAATCTCGGCTTGAACTCGAAGCCGCCACAACTGGAAAGCACCGTGGATGTGAATCCTGCACAGACGCTGTCGAATTTCCTGGCCAACAGCGGAATCCCGCCGGATGCGCGTCCGCAGACGTTCGCCGGCGCGCAGGAGGCCCGGAATGCCACATCGAGCTTCATCGTGGATCAATTGCTTCCGTATTCGATCCAGTGGAACGTCGGCGCGCAGCATGTTTTTCGCGACGACTACACGCTGGAGGTCCGGTACCTGGGGACGCGGGGCGTTCACCTGCCCACCCAGAGCCGGATTAACATCCAGTCTGTTGTGACTCCCACGCGCTTTCTGCCGACCTACTTTCAACCGCCGGGCGCGGCGGCGCTCGCGGATTTGCCATATACGCTGGGGGACCTGGAGGCGATAGATATCGTGCTCCCGCAGTGGGCGCCGTACTTTGATAAGACCAACATCACCGCATTCCCTTATCGCGGCAATTCGATTTATCACGGTCTGGCGACAGAGATGACTCGACGGTTCACAAGGGGGCTGCTGTTCCGTGGTGCCCACACCTGGAGTCACAACATTGACGATAGCACCGCGGATCTGGCCTCTACGCTGCTGGCGCCGCGGCGGCCGGAAGATTTCCAGAACATGAGGAACGAGCGGTCCACGTCATTTCTGGATCGGCGGCACCGCTTCACGTTCGGTTGGGTCTGGGATACGCCATGGCTCAACACAAGCGAGAACTGGTTTTGGAAGAACATCGTGGGAAACTTCACTTTTAGCGGAACCTACACTTACGAGTCGCCGCAGTTCGCGACCGTGCAGAGCGGGCTCGACTCAAATTTGAACGGCGACTCAGCCGGAGACCGGGCGATCCTCAACATAGACGGCACACCGAATACGGGGAGCGATGTGAACCCGATCGATCGAGGTGGCCGCATCGTGGACGCCGGCAGCCCCGCAATCGTGGCTTACGTGGCGCAAAACCCGAATGCACAGTACATCGTTGCCGGTTTGGGCGCGCTGACCAATGCCGGGCGCATGACCATTGCCACGCGGCCCATCAACAATTTCGATCTCGGCATGAAGAAGGTGTTTTCAATCCGGGAAGGCACCAGGCTCGAGTTCGCGGCCCAATTCTTCAACGCGTTCAATCATCCGCAGTTCGTGCCAGGCTACCTCAACAACGTGCAGTTGCACGAGAGCCGCAACACGAACAACAACCTGATACCGGGCAACGCGATCTTCAACCGTCCGGACCTGGCATTTGATAGCAACGCCCGCGCCATTCAATTGGTCGCGCGGCTCCAGTTTTGAGCGACTGTTACCACTGCTTTCCGGTGGCCTTTTGTTTGCCAATGCTGCCGCTTTTCGCACGGCTCGAGGTGCTTTGCTGCCACTGCACCCCGGGCGCGTGGCCGTTGCCTTTCTTCAACAGCCTCGCAACTCTGCGGGCGGTTGTTGGTACCGTAATTGCTTCCAGCCAAGACGAGTCATGACATCATGAGCCGCCGGAACATTGAACCGGATGCCACTTCCAGTTATCGAGAGCGTCTGCTGTCCGAACGTTACGGGGCCCTGCGTGAACTTCGCAGCAGCTCCGGCTCGCTGGTTTTTCCGCGGATGAGTGCTCCCGAAGACCAGGCGGCTCAGGCTCACGACCAGTTTGTGGTGACGCGTCAGCAGACCGTCGCCCATCAGAAGCTGCAAGATATCGATGCGGCGCTGGCACTCCTCAAATCCGGAGAGTATGGCTTTTGCCAGGAATGCGACGCGCCAATTTCCGGCAAGCGCCTGAATGCCATACCTTGGGCAAGCCGCTGCGTCGCCTGTCAGGAGGAGGTAAGTGCACGCACCGGCGCAAAGAGCGAGGAGTGGCACCTCGTAGCTGGGCGGTGATCGCACCACGTGCGGCTACGCTGATTCAGATGGCAATCTTCCGGGCTCGCGAGTTCATGGCCAATGGGGCAGCAGCGCGCACGCGGGCAACGGCGTGACGGCCCATGCCAAGCGTATCGTCGCATATGTCTGCCTGGCTCTGGGAATAGCAGGGCTTGCACTCCCCCTGCTGCCCGGCATTCCCTTCCTTTTGGTGGGATTCAAATTGCTCGGGCCTCACCATCCAATCGTGGATCCGGCGTCCCGGTTGCTGCGGCGATGGTTCAAGAAAGTTTAAGGCAATCCAGTGACTGAAAATGCGAAGTGGTGTCTGTTTTGGGACAGTCGGAAACTCGAACGGCGACTGACAACATTTGGCCCCCGGCGTGCTTCTCTACTGGGTTGAACGGAATCGATCGCAGTGGACAAACCGCCTTCCGGCGTGCCGAGGGGAACCACACGTCGAGCCAATTCCGCTTTCGGAGGACCGGATTGACACCGCGCTTGCCCATCTTGAGGAGCGGCTGATCATTCTTGGCGCCTTCTCTGACGGCGCCTAACCCAAATTCGGAATTCTGAACTAGGAGGAAGGAATGACAACCCAGTTAGCAGGAAACCGCATTGCTTCATCCACCCATGTCCCCGGCCAGATTCAGGGCCGGAGAACCAGAGATTGGTCCTCGGCTTGCACTCTTGGTGTGAAATGGGCATAAGCAGTCTAACGCATCTTGCTGGCCGGGCACCAACTCTAACCTTCGTTCTGGAAGAGTCTTTTGAATCCGCGCTGAAGACGCTTCGCCGGGTTTTCGCGGAATACCAACTTTGTGTTGCCGTCGAACTCGATGCCGCTAAGAGAATCCGGCGCGCGCTTAACTTGGCCGTCTCCCCGTGCCGGATCCTGCTTGTTGAGAACCCGATCTTCATGTTGGAGGCCACCGCGATCGATCGGTCGTCTGCAGTATTCATTCCCTTACACGTGGTGGTCTCCGGCAACGGCGCGAACACACTGATTCACGTGTTGAACCCTGACTACTCGCAGCTGCGTGATTCTCCCGTAGGGGTGAGAATCCCATTGGCCAGAATACAGGACCAGGTCCTTGGCGCCTTGCGAAAGGTGGCTGACAGGACGCGCGATGCCGATGAACTGGCCGACCGGGGGTGACCGCCGCTCCGAACCGGTTCTGGACTAGATATTGTGTTCACAAGTGCGTGATGCTCATTTCCTTGTTCCGACGCCATGAGAAGCGTACCCTAAGAGTTCATGCGATTCTTGAGCAGAATCGTGGCACGAACAGATCTGCCCAGTCGGCCCTTCACCCGTGCGCTTGTCATCATCGGTGTTACGTGTGCGATTAGTACCTTGCATTACTTCATGCCCAACGAGCTGGCGCTGGTCGACCTCTATTATCTTTCGCAGCGCTTGTATTATGCGCCCATCGTATATGCCGGCCTTTACTTCGGTTGGCGAGGCGGACTGGCGGCGGGTAGTGTCGCCGGGTTGGCCTACCTGCCGCACATTCTTGTGATTTGGGGCATCCACCCGAGATACACGATCAATCAATACACCGAAGTGGCGCTCTTCTGCATCGTGGGCGCGGTGACCGGCGCCATCGCGGACCGCGAACGACTGCACAAGAAGGCTTTGCAAGAAACAGCCGGGGAACTGGCGCGTCTTTATGCCGAATTACAGGATAATTTCGAGCGGATGAAACGGGCTGAGAGGCTGTACGCGCTGGGACACTTATCAGCGGGTCTGGCTCACGAGATCAGAAACCCCTTAGCCAGTATCGATGGCGCAACGGTCGTCTTGCTGCGGGAGCAGCCGTCAGAAGAACGGCGAGTGGAATTCCTCGGGATCATTCAGAAGGAGTGCCGCAGGTTGAACCGGCTCTTGACCAACTTTCTGAACTTCGCAAAACCGCCAGCGCCCCAATATCAAACCACTACTGTGGAACTGCTATTCGATTCGGTTATTACACTCGCCCAGCATGCCAATCACCACAATCAAATCGTGCTGCGGAAGGATCTCGCCGAGAACCTGCCTGCGCTTGAATGCGATCCTGAGCAACTCACTCAAGTGCTCCTCAACTTGACCATCAACGCGATCCAGGCCATGCCGGAAGGAGGGGAGATCGTGCTCTCCGCCGAGCGGCACGATCGCAACATCACCATCGAAGTGCGAGATCAGGGATCCGGCGTCAGCGAACAGGATATGGAAAGTATCTTTGACCCGTTCTTTACGACGAAGGAATCCGGCACCGGTCTTGGGCTGTCGGTTGCCCATCAGATTGTTTCGCAGCAATCCGGCGTCTTGACGGCCAGGAAAAACCCTGACAGAGGGATGACTTTCTCGATGCAATTGCCCCTGGATCGGCGGAGGGCAAGATGAGTCGGCGGCGCGTCTTGGTAGTCGATGACGACGAGAGCCTGCGGCGTGTAACACAAGTACAACTGGAGCAGGCCGGTTGTGACACAAAGGTAGCTGCGGACGGTGCCGAGGCCTTGGCGCTCCTGCAGACATCTCCGCAGGATCTAGTGATCACCGACCTGAAGATGCCGGGGATGTCCGGTCTTGACCTGTTGAGAAGGATTCGGTCGGAATATCCGGACACCGTGGTCGTCATGATCACCGCATTTGGCGCAGTCGACACAGCCGTCGATGCGATGAAGGCCGGCGCTTACGATTACATCACGAAACCTATTCACGCCGACGAACTCGAACTGGTCGTGCGACGGGCGCTAGAGCACCTGGATCTTCTTGAAGAGAATCGAATCTTGCGAGGTGGCCTGGACGACAAATATGGGTTCGAGAGCATCATCGGACATTCGCAATCGCTGCTCCAGGTGTTGGACATGTCAGCGCGAGCGGCTCAAACGGGCGCGACGGTGCTGATCCGGGGTGAGACCGGGACCGGCAAGGAATTGCTGGCTAAGGCCGTGCATTTCAACAGTTCTCGCCGAGAGAAGCTGTTTGTGACCATCAATTGCGGCGCCATCCCGCGGGACTTGCTGGAGTCCGAATTGTTCGGCCACGTGAAAGGGTCCTTCACAGGGGCCCTGGCCCACAAGAAGGGAAAAGTGGAGTCAGCGGATGGAGGAACGCTGTTTTTGGATGAGATCGGAGAAATGCCCATGGAGCTTCAGGTTAAACTCTTACGTCTCATCCAGCAAGGTGAAATCGAGAAAGTGGGCGCGCCCACCGGGAGCACCGTGGACGTGCGTATCATCGCGGCGACGCATCGCAATCTTCAGGCGATGATCGAAGATGGCACTTTCCGCGAGGACCTCTATTACCGTCTCTCGGTCATCCCGTTGGATCTCCCTCCGTTGCGCGAGCGCGTCGACGACGTTCCAGAACTGGTTCAGCACTTCTTGGCCAAAGCTAAACGCAAGCATGGGCGGGAACAACTCATCCTGCCGGACGCGCTGATGCCGTATTTCAACCATTACCGCTGGCCAGGGAACATTCGGGAATTGGAAAACATCATTGAGCGCATCGTGGTCCTGACTGCGGAAGGCGAAATCAGTGTATCTGATCTTCCAGAGCATATGCGCTGGGAACATCAGTCGGTTGACACGTTGAACCTGGTGATGCCGCCACAAGGCATCGGCCTCGAAGCAGTGGAGAAGGAGCTCATGCTACGCGCCCTGCAAAAGTTCAATTGGAACCAGACGCACGCAGCGAAGTACCTGGATATCAGCCGCAAGGCGTTGATGTATCGGATGGAAAAACACGGGATTCAGAAACCTGACACGGCGCCGGGGGACAACGCAGATCACGAACCTGCATGATGCTTGTGGGGGCGTGGTCGGGTCTGTCGGGCCGACGCCGGGAAGGTAAGGGACATGTGCGCATAGTGTCACTGAACTGCGCTCTTTGCGGTTTCCTGCCAGGTATGGGCATCGAACTGCTTGCCTGCTGTAAAAGGCTTCCGAGACGAAATAAGACTGTTATCCTCAAACGGATCGGAAGTTCTTGGAGGTCTTGCTCAACTCTTCGCCGCCCGTCGCACCAGTTGAGATAGAAGGTGCTGGTCATGGGACAATCTGGTCCCGTGTGCTCGTCGGAGCCGCCGGAAAAGCTCGCGGAGGTCTTTCATACACATGGAAATAATGGGACGCCGGTCGTCGGCGGCGAAGAACGCGCATTCCCGAAGCCCGCGAAACGACCGCCGCCACCCCCCTATGGAGAGCTTGCCGTCGCGCCAATACTGGAACGCTGACGCCAGGTCCATGTCTTCCACCATCCACTTGCGTCCCGGTAATTCGCTTCCGGCGACAATCGGCTGGCCCGTTAGGTCGAGGTAGAGCGCGCGCGCGACGTCCATTCCATTATCGGAGACGAACAATCGAAACGTACAGCCGATGCGCGGATTCACGTCGAACACCTTGTGAAGCCCATCGCGGGCATCATATCTGTACCCAATGTCGAGGATACCCCGATAGCGAATGGACTTCATGAATCTGTTAGTGGTTTCGGCGACCGTAGCATTGGGCAGACAAACACCGAGGCTTGTGATGCCGGCGTAGGGCGGGTTCTGCCGAATCTTCCTGCCAGTGAGGCCGAACAAGCACTCCGAGCTCGCATTGAAGTACCCGTTGAACATCCAGTTCGCCTCTTCTCCGCCGGGAATGTACTCCTGAAGCATCAGATTCGGCCTCTCCCGATCCTCCATCATTTCATAGTGGTCCAGCAGTTCCTGCTTTCCTCGTGCGATCACGTTGGTGCGAGCGGCCAGATGATTTGCCTGACGGGCCTCGATCACCTTCAACATGACGGGGAATGTAGCGCCCTCCGCAAAGCTCAGAACCTCCTGCTTCGATGCGGGGAAACGCGCCTCCGGAGTCGGGACCCCCGCGCCCTTTGCCAGGAAGTGCATCTCCTTCTTGCTGTACAGCGAACGCACAAGCTGGGAACAAAGATCGGGAAAGATGAACCAATGGCGGAGCGCGTCCGCATGGTCCGCGACGAAGAGTGCGACGGTGTCACTCGTGGGAATGAGGATGATGCGTCCTCCGAGCTTGCATCCGATTCTCCCCAGGTAGTCGACGGTCTCCTCCGCAGGAGCCTGATCGATGTCCCAAACGAACTTACCCCGGCAGTACCTGGAGTAGAACGAGGGGGTCCGCGGATTGGCGTCCATCAGATAAACCGAGACCCCCAAGCGTCCCAGACTTCGGGCGATGGCGAGGGCGCCGTGATGCGCACTTCTCAAGACCAAGACGGGCGTAGACGTGTCCATCGTGTTTTCGTAGTCCTCATCAATACGCAGCGACCCGATCCGGATGCTGCCTGAGGCTCACATCCGGAGTGACCATGACGACCTCGTCGTTCCGAAGAATGAACGTCTCATCGAGATCGTCAATTTTGTCCAGGATGAAGCGCAGGTCCGCGAGCTGATGTGTTCTTCTGAGGTACTCGACGCTACGGCTGATGAGGCAGGCGTGAGGCTTGGCGTGCGCCCAGCGGCGCAGCACCTCAACGGTTGTCTCAGTCTCGGGAGTGTACCCTGCCAGGACCAATTGCGCGCCGATCCACGCACAGCAGATCTGGTCCTCCTCGCGTGATTCTCCGCGGCTTCCGGCTCCGAGCAGGGCGATTCTCGTACGGGCTTCACTCACCAAGCGACGGGCCGTCGATAAACTGTTCCGGAAACAGGCCAGATAGACCGCATCGGCTCCGCGGGCATTGTTGATCAGCCTGGTCCCGGAAGAAGAGAGCATGATCAGCGGACGAGAAGTATCGCTGCGCTTGGCCAGCTCGGCGGGACTGTTATTCATGTCAAAGCCGGGCGGCGTTTCCCCCTGGCACTCGCCAGCCATCAGAGGGTCGTGCAGGCGGCGGGCGAGCTGGAGCGCCGCATCGAGGGAACTCACGGGATGGCACGCACGGCCCATCGAGACCGCCGTGATCGCCATGGTAGTGGCCCGAATGACATCAACCACGACCACCGTGAAACCGTTCCGGTAACGCAGGGCACTCTCCGGCAGGCTGTCAATTACAAACGTGCTTTTCATATTGATCCTTTCGAGGCCGTTGCTCTCGCTGGTAGCGCGGGGCGCAGGTTTGGCTTGCCGAAAGCGTCGGAATGGAGCCCACGCCTGTAAATTTCCACCCGGAGAAGTTCCTCCAGCCTGACGTTGCACAGATGAACATTGCGGCCGAAGTGTTCCAACATGGCGAATTGACTCGGCTTATTGGGCGCCTCAAACATCACCACCCCAAGCCCAAACGCATTGGCAAAGCGATCCGCGAAAGCGGCGTTGAACCTGCCTTGGTCGTCGAAGAGTCCCACGCCTAGAGCACTCTCTCTGGCCTCCACGACTAACTGCACCGCTCCGGCATCTAACCATCTCCTCCCCTGTTCAATCAGTTCATCGATCATGTCCTCCTTGAACGCGCCTCCGTGTTTCTTGCCCAGTTCAAACTGCACTTCGAGCCCCCGGTCGCGGGCCAGTCTTACGATCTCCCTCGCGTCGGAATGCAACTCCGTAAACCCTTCCGCACACTCAATTCTCGTGACGCCGATGTCGGCACACAGATCCAGATACAGTGGCAGTTGGCCTTGGGCAACGGCGATCTCGAATGGCCCCCCGCCGGTCACCGTCGGAACGCCGCGCGCCTTGGCGGCAGCAATCTTCCTGCGGGTGGCACTTTCCAGCGCGATCATCCAACACGCCATCGAGATTTTCAGGATCGACATCAGGTGGGCACTCTGATCGAGATGGCTCTCCACCGTGCCGGGATCGTAACCGGGATCGAACGGGCTCGTCAGAGCTGGGAGATGGGTGACGCCAATCAACTTTAGATAGTCGGTTGTATGGAGTCGGCCGGGAGTAGTCGTAGTCGCTTTGCCAGTGTTGACGTTCATGATGACCTCCAGTAACTTGCGTCGCCCAGATCAACGCGATTGCAACGGGGCAAGAGATACGGCTCCGAACGCCGAGGGTATTGGCAGCGTGTGCGCCCATTACAACCTGTGCTACTTCGGGCCGGGATTAATTAGCTTGGAATACGTCCAGGCCGAATTCAGGCGCATTAGCACGGCGCAATGCGGCGCCTTTGCGGGGTCTCAGCCGGAAAGCAATCTCCTGATCGCTCCCGTCGTCGCACATAAACCGGCGCACGGACGCCCCGGATCAATCCAGCACTTGCAGCGGGGCACACGGATACAAGACCGCATGCAGACGGCGTTTGCCGGATTGCTCGTATCTGACAGCCTGCAGCAACTCGTTCCAGGAGTAAGTGATGTGACAGCCTGCTGGCAGGCATGGCAGATCCGCACCATGATGATCAGGGCGGTAAAGCCAGATCGGATTTCTCCTCGCAGACTCCTGGCGCCGGCGTCGGGCAAGCTTCCGCGCCAGGTCCCCCGCTTTCATGATTACGAGACGCCGCGCGATATGGCGCAGCCGGTAAAGCTTCGGGCGATTCACCAATGGAAAAAGTCCGTGGTGTCCCAGGCCCTCCGGGCAGGATGCCAGAACGATTCTCGATGCTCCCGGAGCGCTGCGCTCGAGTGGAGTGATGCCTTTCATGTGAACGGATGTCAAAGAAAAGGTCGCTCGGGTACGCGTTGCAGATGACGATGTCGGCGTCGCCGGGCGGCGGAACGGCAAAGGTCTTTCTGGCGAAATCGACCTCGCCGGGGTGGGTGAGCAACGGGTCGCCGCAGGTCAAACGAATCACTTCCCGCATGGCATTAATGTGCACGGAGATCACGGTGCGCAGATTGATCATGCGCGCGATCTGATCCAGATCGCGGCGCAGGGCGTGGCCGGTATCGAAGCATCCCCAGCCCGCGCCGGAGTTGCGGTAGTGCAAATGCATGATGGAACGGAAACCGAGCACTCCCAGTGCCAGCTTAGAGCCTCCACCGAAGCCCGCCGTTTGATTAGGATAGACGCCTCCGATTCCGATCACATAATCGCTGGAAACCACCTCTTTGTTTACGTAGATGGGAGTGCCCAGGGAAGTACTGCCCAAATCCACGAGTTGCCGGTCGGAGTTGTGGACAATGATTTCACATTCCGAGGCAGCGGCCGATCCCACCTTTTTCGCCACAGAATCCTTGCCCGGAGCGCCGTGAGTTCCGGTCGCCACGAGGATCCTTACGGATCGGGACGGTATTCCGGCCTCTTGAAATTGCCTCAGCAAGGTGGGCAACAGCTGGTAGCTTGGCGTGGGCCGGTTGAGGTCATCAATGATCACGAGACGCCTGGTCTTCCCGCGACAGATTTCTCTGATCGTTGGCTGCCCTATCGGTCGTTCCAGGCTTTCGATGATTTGAGCATCGGTGAGAGGTGGCGGCGTTCGCGGCCAATGAACCAGCAAGCTCCATTCGGACGGCAGGGGCAGGGTGAACATTCCGTCGCCGTACCAGACCCCGGTTCTGAGCTCGGGGCAAAACCCATCGATGCCGCGGGCTCCGTAAATGTACTCGACATGTTCAGCCGACCTTTCTTGAGAGGGTGATGTACTGGGCGCCAGCCGAGCGAAGCACGGGGACTCCTCTGTCGGCGAGCCCCTGTAACGCGCGATGCAGCTTCACTCCGAACGCTGGCGGTAGCAGCCTGCCGAGCAGCCAGAACGGCCCGAATCCCAAGGTAGTGCCCCTAATTTTCTGCAGGCCGAATTCTGGAAGCCGCGCGTCAAACTCGCTGACGGAGCAAGATGTCGTGAGCGGCACGTCGCGCCCCTTCCAGAAACGCAGACCGTCGGGAATCCTGAGTCCTACTAGCCGCGCCCACGCAAACGGATGCAAGACATGGCTCATCCGCCAGCGATTGTCGACGGTCAAAATCAAATAGCCATTCGGACGCAGCACCCGGACCATTTCCCGCATCGGCGCCTCCAGGGAACGAAGCCACGGCAGCACCCCAATGGCCACGACCACCGTGAACGAACCGTCCGGAAAGGGCAGGTGATGAACGTCACACTGCTTCGTCTGGACGAGCTGTCCGACTCCAGATTCATCCGCGAGACGCCGGGTCAGCGCCAGCATGGCGGCCGCGAGATCGGTAGCCTTCACCGAATGTCCCCGTTCCGCAAGGGCGACGGCGGTAAGTCCGGCCCCGCAGCCGATCTCGAGCACGTCGGACAGCCGCGGAAGTGACAGCTGATCCACCAGCGAAAGCACCGCCGCACGACGCTCCTGGTGAATCACGGCGAATACATCCTGCAGTCCATAAATATCCCGCCAGTAGGGGGCCGCCGACTCGAAGTATTTGCGCACCTCCTTAGCCTCGGTAAAACGTTCTGCGAAACGCGTTTCAAGAATTGGCATTGAATTTGCCCTGGTTGACCACGCTCTCTTGGGCCGCCCGAAAAGGCGTACTCCGGACGGCTGCATCGGCCGCGCAAAGCGTGCGCGAATTCCCTGCGAACGATACTCGGTGACGGCCACAGCCTCGTCATGACCTTTCGTTCCGAGTGGTGTCCTTCGATCTAAGCAGCGGTCGACAACGGTCAGAACTGTGAGGGTGACTGAACATCGGCGCGTATTCCCATAACTGCGACTTCTTTCGGCGCCATTTGCCGGCGGGAGCTGAATTCGGCGGCTTTCACCGACAAGACTCGATGAAGGAGATCGACCAACGGGGTGACGATCACGGGCACGGAGGACGGTTCGAACTGGCAGGTGAGCCTGACGTATTCCGATTCCGACACGGGCACGTAGAGAATCCATTGCTCGTTTGCGGTGGAATTGAGTTGCTCCTCAAAGTTCCTCCCACCAAGCCGGAGCGCGACATGGCGGAATCCGAACTCGCGGCCCGCTGTTCGGACGGCACGCCAGCATTCTTCGACGCTGTCGGCAGCTCGCAGCGATTTCTCGTGGCGGCACAAAGAAAGGTGCGACTTGACCATCGAGCGAAGACTGTTCTGGCGGAACAAGCGCGCGGCGATACCAAACTCCTGATACTTGAGGTATTGAATCCCAATCCAGACAACACCACAGAACACGGCGATGACGATCCCGTCGACACCGCTGTGCGCCCTGCTCTGGACCAGGGAGAAGCAGGCGGCCAGACCACTCGCGGCGTAAAGTAAGAGGGCAACGCGGCGAGGCGTGAGGCCGCGATCAAGCAAGCGATGGTGGATGTGTCCGCGATCGGCGCCGAAGATCGGCTCCCGCCGGAGAAAGCGGCGCGCGATGGAGAGAGCCATATCGAGTAGCGGGATGGACAGCGCCATCAGCGGAGCCGTTATGCTCAGCACCGTCGCGGACTTCTGAGACCAGATCACCCCGTAGCAGCCAAGCATGAAACCTACCCAGAGGCTCCCGCAATCGCCGAGAAAGATGGAAGCCGGGTTGAAGTTGAACAGCAGGAACCCCAGGAGAGCGCCAGCCAGCGGCGCTGTGGCTGTGACGAGGCCGATATCGCCGTGCAGGAGACCGGCTATCAGGATTGTGAGTGTGGCCATAAAGCCTACGCCACTGGCGACCCCGTCCACTCCGTCAATGAGGTTGAACGCGTTGGTGCAGCCAACCAGCCAGATGATGGTGATGGGTACACCCCATACGCCACCGACCTCATAGCCAGCCAAACCCTGAATGATCACGCCTCCGAAACAGGCAAGGCCTGCAGCGAGCGCCTGGCCCACCAGTTTTTGCCATGGCTTCAGGCCGACAAGATCGTCGAGCAAGCCGGTCACAAAGACAAGAAGAGCGGCGGGCAGCAGTTTCCAGACGAGTGGGAAGGCCTGTTGAACGGTAATACGATCATGCATGGGCAGGAGCAGGAGAATTCCGAAGGATCCGGCATAGGCGAGCACGATGGGGACGCCGCCTACGCGCGGGACTGGCGTTTTGTGCATCTTGCGGACGTTATCAGGCTGGTCAACACAGCCCCATCGGAGTGCACATTTCCTGAGCACCGGCGTCAGCAGGAATGCCAGGCCGAAGGAGCAAGTCGCCAAGAAGATTGCCGTGACCACGGATCGGCCCTTCTCATTTACTCAGTTGCCAATTGGCTTCGTATCGCGTATCCCCAACCTAATTAGCGACGGGGAAGGAGTATACACGCCGACCTACAGGGACTTCCTGAAAGACGGGGACAGGCAAGGCTGTCCACATTCTCAGAATGTTTCATCGCATTGAGATACCAACACCAATGGCCTTGAGCGGTTACCCTCTTCAGTCTCAACCTAAGTGCCAGCGGCCAGCGAGGCAGGGCGAATGGCTGCGCGGCCTCCGTTCAACTTTGTCTCCAAGCTCTGGATGTCCGCCTCGACCATAAGGCGGACGAGTTCACGAAAGCCTGTGGTAGGCGCCCAGCCGAGTTTCGCGCGGGCCTTCGAGGCATCGGCCAAGAGGCACTCGACCTCCGCCGGACGGAAGTAACGTGAGTCTATTTCGACGTAGTCTCGCCAGTCGAGGTTGACATAAGAGAAAGCAGCCTCAACAAAGTCACGGACGCTGTGGGCTTCGCCGGTACCAATGACGTAGTCATCCGGCCGATCCTGCTGGAGGATTAGCCACATGGCGCGAACGTAATCGGGAGCATAACCCCAGTCCCGGCGGGCGTCCAGGTTGCCCAAGTAGAGCTTCTCCTGCATGCCAAGCTTGATATGGGCGGCGGCGCGAGTGATCTTGCGGGTTACGAACGTCCCGCCCCGTCGCGTAGACTCATGGTTAAAGAGAATGCCACAGGAAGCATGAAGTCCGTAGCTCTCTCGGTAGTTGACGGTGATGTTGTGGCCGAAGACCTTGGCGCAGGCGTACGGACTGCGTGGGCGAAACATCGAGCTTTCCGTGTGTGGCGGCGGCGTGCCCCCAAACATCTCGCTGGAGGACGCCTGGTAAAAACGCGTTCGAAGCCCTATCTGGCGAATGGCTTCCACAAGCCGGAGAGTACCGCATGCGACGACATCTGCGGTGTACTCCGGGACCTCGAAGCTTACCTTAACGTGGCTTTGGGCGCCGAGGTTATACACTTCGTCTGGAGCAAGCGTGTAGAGAAACTTTGCGAGCGAGCCTCCGTCGGTGAGGTCGGCATAGTGCAGATAGAACCGCGCTCCCGCCTGATGGAAGTCCTCGTACACGTGGTCGACGCGGTCCGTGTTGAAACTGGACGAACGCCGCTTCAGTCCGTGGACCTCGTAGCCTTTAGATAGGAGTAGCTCGGCCAGGTAGGAACCATCCTGACCGGTAATGCCGGTAATAAGGGCACGAGCCATAACACACTCCTTTCGACTTCCTTGATCTCGCTTCCGAGCTAAAACCAGAAGGACTCCACGCACGGGCGCGCCGGTATCCAAGCCGGAGGTCTTGTTTCGCAAACACTCGCACCCCAACCGACAAGGGCACTCTGCCACGCCTACCCCCGACGATAACCGGATGGATTCACCAAGTGCTACTTTCAGTGCTACTGACTTCCACTAACCCAATCTAATCACTGATTTATCTGAAATATTCTGATTGACATGATCCAGTGAAAGGGTATAATTAGATCCAATGTACAGTCAGGTTGCTCATTCCACTAAACCTGATATCAAATAAGCCGCGCCCGCGCTGCTCAAGCAGACCCACTGATTGCTGAAGATAAGTTATTTGTATCTGTTCAGTGTATTCGATGTGTATTCGGTATTAGCCCACTTAGCGAGCAGGCTTGTGCATGCGGCTCACTGGGTGCCTAGCGTTGATGCCAGTGAAAGAGAACCACACTTCGATGCTACTTTGTGCGCTTGGCCGTCCATTCGTTCCAACTGGCGCGGCAGGCTCCGCGCGGAGCAACGCGCGTTTCCGCTCCAAGCTGAGTGGAATGCTTGTGCTGCACGAGGCCAGGACCCGTGTGAAGGAAAGCAACTGTCAGTCTCACATGTGTAAACCATGGAGAGGCACGTAATGTGTCCCTGATTCTGCGCCTTGATTTACAGGCTAGGCGTGTCATCAGGTTTGTCCACAACAAGCCGTAGGAAGGGAGTGGCTCTTATGCGTTGGGGGACGCACGGTAGTCGTGTGTCAACACTGTAAACAAGAGATTCATAGGGAGAACATCTTAGCGAATGATTCGCAGAAAGAGGCAAGAAAATAATGAAGAACGTCATGATCTTAGGTGCACTGTTGTCGTCAAGCGTTTACGGGCAGTGGATCACCGGTTTTTATGCCGCGCAGAACGGAGTCCTGCCGGTTTCCAACATCGCCTGGAATAAGTACACACATGTCATTCACTTCGCGGCGGCACCCAGCAGTACGGGTAACGGAACCGTGAGCCTGTACTATCTTACACAGGCGGAGATCAATGCGCTGATAGCCGCCAGACCCGCAGGCAAGAAGGTACTAGTATGCATTAAAGACAACGATGGGAACTATAATGCCTTTGCGCAAAATACTTCCCCAGCAATGATCGCCACGTTCGTGAACAGCATTGTCAACTTTGTCAACGCCAACCACTACGATGGTGTGGATATAGATTGGGAGGCGAACATCAACAGCGCTCAGTTTGAAGATCTGCTTACGCGCCTGAGAAATGCCCTGCCCGGCAAAGTCATCGCGATGGACGCGGGCGACTGGGGAGGCCTCAATACTGTGTCCGCGGCTAGTTACGGAAAAATAGACCAGGTTAATATCATGTGTTATGACATGGATAACGGCGCGAATTGTAACGGGCAGAACTGCAGTTGGCATAATGACGCGCTGTATCAGGACGCGCAGGCGGACAAGAGGACGTGCGATGCCCGCGTAGCGGCGTTCACCAACGCGGGTGTTCCGCATAACAAAATTGGCGTCGGGCTTCCGTTCTATGGCAGACGCCGGACTGGAGTAACGCAACCGGAAGTGCTGGGAACGTTTCCATCCTATACGGTTTTCTACAGAAACCTCGTTACGGATCCCTCGCGCTGGCAGACCGCCTACAAGCAATATGACGCGAACTTCAAGGCGGACTACCTGAGCATCCCCAGCCTGAATGAGTTCATTTCGTACAACGGAGCGCACTCCATCAGTGACGCTGTAGCTTGGCAGAAGGCTCAGGGCTTCGGCGGTTTCATGACGTTCACGATGGATTACGAGTATGTCCCTACGCAATCGGGTGATGCGCGTTACCCGTTGTCGACGGTTCTCTACAATCAGGTATTCGGCGGCAGCAGCACTCCGGTTGACACAGCGCCGTTGGTTTCTTCCGGTTCTCCATCCGGGGAGCTGAGCGGGTCCACCACGTTTGCCACGCTGTCCGTTGTGACGAGCGAGAATGCGACCTGTAAGTATGCGGCTGTCGCAGGCACACCGTACTCCGCAATGCCGTATGCTTTTTCGGTGACTGGAGGCACGGCGCATTCCACGGTGGTGTCGGGCCTCCAGAATGGCACTGCGTACAACTACTATGTAAGGTGCTCGGATACGGCAGGAAACGTTGACACCACAGACTACGTGATCTCGTTCTCGATCGCCCAGGCGGCGAGTCTGGCGCCAGACCCGGTGCTGGTGACGCCGAATTCTGGATCTGGTTTGAGCCAGAAGTTCACTTCGCAGATTTCCGATGCGAGCGGCTATGGCGATATCCAGCAAGTTGATCTTGTGTTCGATAGGGCGGTTGGCCTGACCAACAGCTGCTCGATCGAGTACTGGGCACCCACGAAGACGATTTTTCTCAAATCCGATGACAACACCAGTTGGACACAGGCGGTGATGGGCAGCTCCAGTACGTTGCAAAACAGCCAGTGTAGCGTCGGTATCGCAGGCTCCTCGGTATCCCAGGCAGGAACCGCGCTCAGTCTTACGCTTGCAATGAGCTTTTCGCCCACTCATCCCGGGACCGACAACGTGTTTGTCTTCGCCGCCGGTCAATCCGGATTGAACAGCGGATGGCAAGACCTCGGATCCTGGAGCGTGCCGGCGGTGGTTGTCCCGCCAGGCCCTCCGACCGTTAGCTTGGCTCCGGCCAAAGGTTCTGGCTCCAGCGTGACGTTCACCCTCGCGGCTACCGACAGCAAGGGTTACAGCGCCGTCCAACAGACCGAACTGACCGTGGGTGCGGTCGGAGCGCACAGTTGCTGGATAGAGTACTGGGCTCCGACGACGACCCTGTACTTGCGGTCCGATGACAACACGCGATGGTACCAGGCTGTTCTGGGCACTTCCACCCCGTTGCAAAACAGCCAGTGCACGGTGGACGTGCGATCGTCGACGGTCGCCGCATCCGGTAACACTCTCACTCTGGCGCTCCCCATTTTGTTCTTCAAAAGCTACACAGGCTCCAAGCCGCTCTACACGTTTGCAGGCGATCAGTCGGGCGCCAGTAGTGGCTGGAAGAACATCGGATCCTGGGTTGTCAAGTAGCTTGGCGGGCGGCCAGCACGCACTCGCGACGCGGCACTGCAACGCCGCGTCGCATCTTCCGCTGCGTCAGTATCCCTTCGAGGTCGCAGCATGTTTGTTTCCCAATACCATCGGCGACCCATAGCGCGGAGGTGGAACTGAGAGTGGAGGTAGGTCATGCCCGCGTATGTATTGAACCGCGACCTTTCGCTCTCAGGACTTCCAGCATAAATAGAGGCAATACCATTTGGCGGCGGAGGCGGCTCGGGTCCGACAGGACGCGGAAAAGCCACTCCGTGCCGCTCGTGCGGAAGAGCACCGGGGCCCGTTTGGCTGCTCCGCTGACCACGTCCAGGCTACCGCCTATCCCCATACAGAATCGTGTCTTCAGAAAGGGCATCTGTTCGCGGATCCAGAGCTCCTGGCGGGGTGATCCCATGGCTACGAAGAGCAGGTCCGCCCCACTCCGGTTGATGGTTTCGACGACTGCGGCAGTGTCCTGGAAGTAACCATCCAGTTTCCCCGCGATCTGCACGCCTGGGTAGGTGCTTACCAGCGCGCGGGACGCGTCCTCGTTCGACTGCGGCGAGGCGCCCAGCAAGAACACTTTCCATCCCTCTTGTGAGGCCAGGCGGATTAGCCGGAGAAAAAGATCGATTCCCGTGCAGCGCGGCAAGCGCCTGCGATAGAGCAGCATCGCCGCGAGCGAGATACCAACGCCGTCGCAGATCCCTATGTGGGCCGAGTCCAGTGCCTGGCGCAGCCGCGGATTGCGTTTGGCCCGGTAGACTTTCTCCGGGTTGATGGCGACGCAAAATGTGGACGAATGCGAGCGGATGCGCTGCCGTATCAGTTCAACCGCATCGCCGTATGAATCGAAGATGCTGACACGTGTTCCGAGAATCGAAAGGGAGTCCGGCATGCACTCCGCCATAAATGGCCTCCGGAATTCATTGATCGGGGTAGAGGGAAACATCAGAACAGCCACCACTCATCAGACCTGCGCCGCCAGAACAAGGCGGCCCGGCCTCCCGTCCTGGCGCAGGCATTCATCCATCCAGTAGTACACGCTCAAGAGCAGAAAAATGTGTCGTTCCCGGTTCAGGCCCGCGGCATGTTCCTGGAGAATCTTCTCCACCTCGGCGAGGTCGAAATACGAAGAAAACCGAGATGTGGGATTCAGAAGAATATCCCTTATGGGCCCCGTGGCTTTGAACCAGCTTGCGGTCGGCGAAAGGAACCCTTTTTTCTTGCGCCCGATGACCGATGCCGGCAGCATACGTCTGGCAACCTGCTTGTGGAGCAATTTTCCGCGGAAGATGCCCAGGCGGTAGCCACACGGCAGCGATTCCACAAAACGCAAGAGGTCGAGGTCCAGGAGCGGAACGCGGCACTCGATCGAATGATGCATTGTGATCTTGTCGGTGTAGAGCAACAGGTCATCCGCAAGATTCATCCGCAGATCGAGGCTCATCATGCGTTGCGCGCTCCGGGGCTGGCTGCAACACCGCAAAAGATCGAAGAGGTAGCGGATGCGCTCCGTCGCCCGGCTCGCATCGTGTCCGATCAGGCGCGCAATCCGTTCTGCGCTGAAAACGCTGTAAATCTCCTCAAAACGGCGTACGTCGTCGGGTTCTCCGATCGAATTGAGCCCCCGCAGGACCGCGTCGTTTCGCACGCGTAAGAGCTGCGCTCCTTTTCTCAGGAACGGAATCGCAAATGCCGGCACGAAGGACCTCAGCAGTTCAGTCTGGTACCTGCGATAGCCGCCCATCGCCTCATCCGCGCCTTGGCCCGACAACACTACCTTCACGTGCGCGGAAGCCAACGATGACAAGTAGAACATAGGCACCACTGAAGTTGTCGCCAACGGTTCTTCTGTGATCGCGCTCACGCGGGGCAGAAGATCGAGGAACTCCGGGAACCCTATCCGCACGACGTGGTCCTCCAACCCGATGATCCGGGAGGTCTCTCGCGCCTCCCGGACCTCATCGGCGGGATCGTCCCCGGAAAAGCCGACGGTGAAGGCCTTAATCCGGTAACTCGCGTGCTTTTGCGCAAGGCTAGCGACGAGAGCGGAATCGACACCGCCGCTGAGCAGAATGCCGATCTCCACATCGGACAACAGTTGCCGCCGGATCGCCTGCTCCAGAAGAAACGCGTATTGTTCGAGGGCTTCGTCGCGATCCCGGATTGATGCTCCGCCACCGGGAGGCGCGGCGAAGGGGTACTCGAGGTAGGACAATCGGACGCCACGAAGATCCACTTCAACCACGTGGCCTGGCCGTACCTTCCGGATGTTCTGGTGCAGCGTGTCCGGTGCTGGCAGATACCTGAGCCGCAGGAGTTCGGCCAGACTGCCGAGGTCAATAGGGTCGTCGGAAAACTGGCGAAGCGGCCGGAGTTCGGACGAGAACATGAAAGTTCCGTGATCCGCGCGATAGTAAAGTGGCTTGACGCCGAAAGGATCACGGGCAAGGAACAGCTTCGCGTTCGCCTCGTCCACGAAGCAGAAGGCAAATATTCCGTTGAACTGGCTGGCCGATTGGATGCCATGGCGGGCTAGGTGGTGGACGATCGTTTCCGTATCCGAATGGCCACGGTACCGGACCGAGTGGTTCCGTTCCCTGAGTTCCAGGTGGTTGTAGATCTCGCCATTGAAGACAATGGCATGCTTTCCGCCGGGCGTCCACATCGGCTGGCGTCCCGCCGGCGTAAGGTCGAGGATCGACAGTCTACGATGACCCAAAGTCACCAAGTGGTTCCCGATCGGCGACTGAACTATGCATGAATCATCCGGCCCGCGATGCCGGAGAAGATCCAGTGCATCCTCGCCAAAAGGCCAGTTTACGGTTCCAAGGATGCCGCACATTTGCGACGCGCTCCTGCGTCAAAGCTCAGGCTGAGTGCCGGAGCCCGACGGCTTCTCCAGCACTAGAATCAGACCGCTTGCTGTGTTCATCCGCATGTTCTTCCGGCTAACCGGATACGGCCGGTACGAGAGGTAGCGCATGGCCAGCCGCGGCGTGCTCCAGGCATAGAGAGCCCGCAAGGGCTTGGGCTGCTGCAGGATTTTTTCGAAGCATTGGAACCCGTAGTCGCCGAAGTACACTCTGTAGCGCTCGGCGAGTCCTGAAGGCTCTATGACTCGTTCGGCCAGACTTTTTAGGTCGTAATGCCGCTGATAAAAGACCGGTGTGCCTCGGAACTTCGCGCCGTAGACCGTTCTGTTCAGGTGGAACTCGGCGAAGAAGGGCTCGTTCACGGGAGTGGTCAGAATTAATTGGCCACCGGGCCGAAGGAGACGAGCGGCGGCTTCTATGGCCGCTGTATCGGCTCTGCCCTCGAAATGCTCGATCACGGAAATGCATGTGATAAGGTCGAAGGACGCAGCGGGAAGACTCGCTTCCAGTAGATCTTTCTCGATCACCCGAAACCGGCTCGATGGTCTGGCGGTTCTGCTAGTCCTGTCGGAGAATCGAAACTGCTTCCGCACCCAGGCGCACCTGTCTAGGCAGGTAATCTCCCAGAGGCTGTGCACACCCAGAAAAGTTGGCAGTGGCGACTCGCCGCTGCCGATATCGAGATACCGGAGGTCCTCCGGAAATCGTGGCTCCAGGTAGTCGATGATCCATGAAAGCTCTGCGCACCTCTCGTAGGGCAAGCCTTTCAGCCAGCCCTTCACGCTCAGGCTTCGATAATGCGACGCTATTTGCTTGAGGACGGCTGCGTTGATGGCGGTATTCATGGTTTCCAAGCCTACATCATCTGCGAAGCGGCATAGAGAAATGGCATCACGGCCCATCGCAGTGTGTTTTGGTTTTTTCGCATGCCGATGAAGTTGATTTGCGAGTAGACGTTCAGGTCCCTGCAAAAGTGCTTTAGCACCGATGCCAGCAACCCCTGCGCCAGAGCGGAGTCGCCGAGCAGAACTGCCAAATTCAGGAATTCGGCGTTGTCGTAAAGGTCGAATCGGACCAGGCCCCGTTTGTTTCTGACAGAGAATCTTCTGAAAAGAAAGTGGCGCTGGTCCAGGAACGATCTTTTCAGATATTCGTATCCCGCCTCAACCACGGCAGCCGAATCCTCCAGCCGCACGATCTGGTCGGCCTTGATAACATTCTTTAGAACAATACATGAATGAAAGCAGTCGATAAACGAGCGGCCATGGGCCGAGTAAAACCACGAACCCTCAATGCGCTGATTCCGTCGGATGTACGCATAGAGTTTCCGCACGCGTGCTTCGATGCGCTGCCTCTGGTTGGCCGGTGCATACGGCAAGAAAAGAGCGTATGAGTACATGGTGTAGGACACAGCATTGATCACCGTTCGGTCGTGGAAGGGACCATAGGAGGTAGCCAGCGCCTTGTCATCTTCCTCCATCACGCGGATGTCGTTGTCGAAGAATCGGAATATACTCTCGATCACTGGCCGGGATCGCACGTCTCCCGTAATCCGCGAAAAGTCGACGAATGCTTCTAAAGCATATGGCGTGATGGTGGAGAACGGAGTGCGGCTATCGTAGATCAGTTCGCCGCTGACGGCGTGTGAAAACCCAAGCCCCCAACACCAGCCACTGTAACCCTGGCAGCTGTGGGCCAACAACCAACCTAGATGCCGTTCTGCACTTTCCAGCAGTCGCGCATCGTGGCTGTTGCGGTAGAGGTTCAAGAGGCAAAGGGTGGCCATGGCCCTAACGATGGGATACTCTTTTCGGGTGTAGAACAGCCGGAGCCTGTGGTTCACGAGATCGTCGAAAAGCGCCAAGCTCGCCGCCGGTAACAGCCCCTGGCGTGGCCGGCGATTATAGAGTTTTTTTATGTGGAAGCCCAGCGCAGTCTTCCAGATGTCGTAGGGATCATAGGTCGACAGATCATTCCGGATACAGAAGTGTTCAATTAGCGCTTTCAAGTAGGAAGCGGTAGACGCCTTCAATTCCGGTGGCGACTTGCGGACCCCTGAAATGATCTCTGGCATAGTTGCGGTTATAGCTACTGATTCTGGAGCACAGGCTCGGATCGCATATCAGCCGGCTTAACAACGAGGCAAGGACTTCAGGATTTCGGCTCTCCGTAGCGAACCCCATCATGCCGTCCTGGAAGAAATCCCGCAGGCCCCCGACAGCGCTTGTGACGATGGGAAGACCACATGCCATCGCCTCGAGGACGGAAATGGGCAGCCCCTCGCTGTAGGAAGGAAACAGGTAAGCGTCCGCGGTTCGGAAGACCTGATCCTTCGCCGTCCGTTCGACGTAGCCCGTAAACGAGACGTCAGTGAGGCCCTGGTCGGAGACATACCGGATGGCGCCGCTAAGCTGTGAGCCTGCACCGGCGATGATCAAGGACACGGGGGGATATTTTTGTTTCAGGAGCCGGTATGTCTCCAGAGCCTCATAGATACCCTTTTCTTTTTCAAGGCGGGCCAGGAATAGGATGTGAAACTGCAGGCGGCTTCCGCCGGCGCCCTTGGGGACGCACTCCTGCTGGCAGTTGTCCAGGAGTTCATCGTCTACCGGAGCCCCCTGAACGAATACTGACCGGTCATATCCCAGCAGCCGCAGCCGCTTCCGGAACTCGTCGCCGAGCACGATGAATGCGTCGGCCCGGCCATAAACCAACCGAAACAGTCCGGGAAGGCGCGTCGATAGTGCGCGCCAATAGGCATCATCCCATCCATGCACGAACACCACCACCGCCTTGCCCAGAGCCTTGGCGATTATCAGAAGTACGCCGTCCCGCAGGAGTGCTTTGGGACCGACGGAAGGGTTCAGGTGGACGATGTCGAAGGCGCCCTGCCTGACCGTGTGCGCAAACCGCCATGAATCTTGCACGACTCGCCATATGGCCCTGTCGAACCGCTCGCCCTCGGAACGCGATCCAATCGTGAAGTACTGCACCTGGTCTTGCAAGTACGGCTGGAGGATACGCAGGTATTGCGCCACCCCCCCGGGTCTGCTCATGAGCGGCGTGGTTAGCAGCACACGAATGGGGCGATCGCGGAATGCGGCCATGCGACTTCGTTCAGGCATAGGCTGTGCGATTCGGCAAAGCAGACGGACAGGACTGGCCACGATCAGAGGCGGCAAAGTAATTTTGGAGGACGGTGAGGCATCGCCCCGCTGCAGCGCCATCCCAAAGCGGAGGGATATGGCCAGTCTTTGGCTGCGCTCTCATTTTGTGCCACGCTGCAAGAATGGTGCTTTTCCGTGTGCCCGCCAATATGTTGGTGCCTTGTTCGATGGTCGCGGGCCGTTCGGTGTTGTCACGGAGCGTCAGACAGGGTACGCCGAGCGCGGTGGTTTCCTCCTGGACGCCACCTGAATCCGTGAGGACCGCCAGACTCTTTGACATCAGACAGAGAAAGTCCAGGTAACCGAGAGGCTCGGTCATGATGATCCGGCCCGAACGCGCAAGGTGCCCTCTATCCAAGTGGGCTCGCGTTCTGGGGTGAACGGGGAAAACCAGCTGAACGGTTTCGGAAATCTCCACCAGTGTCCCCAGCAGTTCATCCAGTTGCTCGGCGCGATCAACATTCGCGGCGCGATGCAAGGTCACTAACGCGAACGGCTGGCCGGCAACATGCAATCGCTGCGGAATGTCCGACTGCTGTGCTTTGGCAAGGCTTTGCTTCAAGGAATCAATCATCAGATTGCCCACCAGATGAATTCGATGTTCCGGGACGCCCTCGTTGCGGAGATTCCGCCAGCCGCTTCCTTCGGTCACCAGCAGGACATCGGAAATGGCATCCGTTATGACGCGGTTTATTTCCTCGGGCATGGTCCGGTCGAAGCTTCGGAGCCCGGCCTCGACGTGGAACACGGGAACCTGCAGTTTGGCGGCAACCACCGCGGCGGCCATCGTGGAATTGACATCGCCCACAACCACCGCGCCGTCGGCCCGCTCGGCTGTCACCACCGGCTCGAACCGCTTCATGACCTCGGCCGTTTGCTCCGCGTGTGAGCCGGACCCAACACACAGACAATAATCGGGCGTGGGTAGTCCGAGATCGCGGAAGAAGTGTCCGGACATCTGGTCGCTGTAATGCTGCCCGGTGTGCACCAGAACGGTCGAAAAGCGCTCGTCGCCGCGTAGGAGCTTCAACAAAGGCGCCACTTTCATGAAGTTCGGCCGCGCGCCCGCGACGCAGATCAGCTTGCAGTTTTTCATGCCTCGGTATCCGACCAGGTCGCCCGATTATTCGAGCCGGTCCCCGGACATTCCCATTGCGGTTTTTACCGATTGAAGCAACGGATGTTTAACACGGCCATCGGGGAAGTAATCGCCCGACAGTTCGTAGATCATGACGCCACCGAGTCCACGGGTCTTTGCATACTGCACTTTTTCGGACACGGAGATCTCGTCTTCATACGTCACGAACACGTCGCCTTGCGCTCCTGGGCGGTCAATGCTCAGGTAGGGTACGTCACCCGCCAACTTTTGCCGCCGTTTGTATGCGTCCCGCCACAAGGATGCATCCTTGACAATCAGGCGGTAATCACGCGGGCGCATGCTTGGAGGTACCGTCCAAGTTTGCCCCGGAAGCGTGACACCACCAGTTGGGCTCCCCGCGCCACCCGTCCAGATATACCCGTAAAAGGGGATGCCGATTCCCAGCTTGGATCGGTCAATTCTCGAAGCAAACTGCTCCATTCTCCACTCGACCGTGCGTCTTCTCCAGCCGCCCGCGTCGTAAATTGCCGAGTTGTGCCATGAGAAGCCTTCGGCCGGCGAGCAGTTGTCATATGTCATCACGTTTATCTGGTCGAATGCGCCCTGCACGCGAGCCAGGTACGGAGTGGCCTCCCAAAACGCTCCGGTCAGCAATCCTCTTGGAGTGCGTGCATCAAGCCTCTGGTGGAGCTGGCGCACCAAGTTTGTAAATTGCTCAGGATTAACGTTGGTCTCCCAGTCGAGGTCTACACCGTCGTAACCATGTGCCTCCACGAGGTTCATGAGGTTGGAGATGAAGAGGGCCAGAGTTGTGGGCTTGGTTGCCCCCACGCAATCGCCGCCAGACGCTGTTTGGGCGATGCTGATCAGAACCCTCACCCCATTTTGATGAGCGGTTCTGGTGAGGTCGGCAGCGTAGTCGGTAACGTATTTCAGCGATTGCGGCTCAAATGTGCCGTCGCTATTCGGCAGCACAGCGTAGTGAATGGCGTGGGTAAGCGCGGGATAGTCAATAGCCGATACCGGCAAACCGCCCCAGGCGGGTGGGCTGTGCCAGTAACCCGTCGCCCACGATAGCCTCTGAGCGGGCCGCACCGGATGCACGGGGAGCATCAGGATCACACTAACCGCGCCGGCCATGGCAATGATACATCTGGGGATCATCACTTACCTGGTCCTTTTCGCCTTATTACGAACCTGCAGACCCATGCTAGTGTGCCGGTCTCCACCCATCGTGCAGCCGGCACCCCGCTTTCAGGACCGCTTCCGGCCTGAGATACCGGCCATCGATCTTTAGTTGGCGCACCGAAACCCATTCATCAGCACTGGCGATAAGGACTCCGGAGTGGTCGCATTCGCCGACGGTACCAGGCGCGCGGTCACATTTCAGATGGGTCCGGGCGGCCTTTACAATGGCGATCTCGCCATGTTCCCACCTGACCATTGGATGCCCCCACGGCGATGGATACGGGATATAGTCGCAAGCGCGGACAAAGTCAACGATTTCGCGGGCGGATCGCTGCCATGACAACCGGCCGCCTTCCGGAATCTCCTTGCCAAAATATTGCCGCCGTGCTAAGTTCTGGTGGCGCCTCGGAATAGCTTGGGGATTCGTGGAAGCGGCCTCCAAAAGTCTCAATGCCAGCGGCACACCCGCGTGCACACATTTGTGAGTCAATGAGAGTGGCGTGTCACAATCTTCGATCCGAAAGGCCGACTGGTATACGATGTCCCCGGCATCAATCTGCGGCGTCATCCAGTGAATCGTTACCGCGTGGCTGGTTTCTCCTCGATAGATGGCCCAACTGACCGTATTCAGGCCCGAATATTGTGGAAGGGGGGCCGGATGCATATTGAAAGCGCCGATACGAGCGGCCTGCAAGACTTGGTCGTTAACGATGTACAACGAATGAACATTGAGCATGATCTCGATCTGTGCCGATGTAACGTTTTGGGCGAACTCCGGATCTTTCACAAATCGTGCCGGCCAGGTAGCGTACCCCAACTGTCCGGCAACGGTTGCTAGCGAGGTATGGCCGGAGGTGCGGCTTGCGGCAGAGGTCATGACAGCCACGATTTGGTGGCCGGTGCGCGCTAGAGCGCTTAGCATTTGCACCCCAGCCGATTCCTCGCCAATCAACAGGATCCGTAATTTGCGGCGTTCGGGCATGTCATGACGGCTGGTCTGCCTTGCGGTTGGCAACCAACTCTGCAATCTTCACTACGGAAAGGAAGGAATCGACATTCAGGCCTCCCATAGTCATCTGCAGCCCAAAATGCTTTTCCATGTGCATGATGAACTGGACCAGCGCCATGGAGTCCAGAATGCCTGTCTGAAACAAATCCGCCTCCGCAGACTCGACACGGATGGATAACTTCTCCAAAAATAACTTCTGTATCTCGCGGATTAGTTCCTGCCGCTGAGAGATTTCGGCGTCAATCGTGTAAGTCGCTTCTCGCAAGGGAAGCCTCCGGTTCGCTAGACTAAGGCCCTGGCCTCTAAGAAGTGCTCCCTCAATCGCGGCCGGTCAATTTTTCCGTTGGCGTTCAATGGCAACGCTTCAAGGGCCAGCCATAGTGAAGGAACCATGTAGGACGGCAAGACTTCGTTCAGCCTCTGGCGCAAATCCGCTGGAGACAGATCCATCCCGCGTGGCGGAACATACGCGCAGCAGATGGCCATGCCCTCAAAGCTTTCGCTCGCTACCGCTACCACAGCGCACTCCTGCAGGCCACCGGCAACGTGAAGCGCGGTCTCGATTTCACCAAGCTCGATCCGATAGCCGCGACTTTTGATCTGTGAGTCCGCCCGTCCCAAAAGATAAACCAACCCATCTCCACCGATTCTTGCAAGATCCCCGGTCTTGTATATGCGGCCCTGCTGCGCCTGAACAAAGAAAGCCGACTCTGTCTTTGGGGGATCCCTCCAGTATCCCGGGCTCAGCCCGACTCCGCGGATATACAGATCACCGGTCTCGCCACCAGCCACCGGCTGCATTGAGCGATCAAGCACCATCATTTCCTCGCCATCACAGGCCCGGCCGACGGGGATCTCGGCGTTTTCGTTCTCAGGGCAGAACGGTACGGTATAGTAGCTGCTCGCAATCGTCGTTTCAGTGGGACCGTACAGGTTGGTGAAGGCGACTGCCGGCAAGCGCTTCATCCAGTAAATCAAGGTAGGGGTAGGCAACCTCTCGCCGCACCACAGCAGTCGCTTGAGAGACGGAAAGTCATTGTACCGGACGACGTCAAACTGCGCCATGTACCGCAGAGCAGATGGAACGGAAAACCATTGGGTCAGCCGGCATCGCCGGATGAACTCCGCCATTGTGTGTGGCATCAAACTGATCTCGGGCGGCATGAGGTGCAACTCGCCGCCAGCGAGAAACGTTCCCCAAATGTCGAATGTCGACAGGTCGAAGTGCAGCGGAGAGTGGCACGAAATTCGGTCCGATGCAGTTGTGCCGAAGTACCGGACCGCCCACGTCAAGAAATGCATCACGTTATCGTGCGTGATGACAACACCTTTTGGCACCCCTGTAGAGCCCGAAGTAAACAGAATGTGGGCAGCGTCCTCAGATCTGGTCCTACATACCACCGCGGAAGAGGGCGCTGAAGACAGATCGTCCCAAGAGAAGGCAATTTCAAAGCCCGCTTCAGCGGGTCTGCCCGGTTCCAGCCATCCTATGCGGACCGACTTCCGTACTTGGACATCCGACAGCAAGACTTCCAACAGGTTTCCGGTGGCGCCCACCGTGAGGATACATCTGGGCTCGCAGACATCCACGATCTTCGCGAGGCGAGCAGCCGGACTGGCCGTGTCCATCGGCACATAGATACACCCGGCCTTGAGCACTCCCAGCATACCGACGAGCGCCAGTATCGACTTAGGCAACAGAAGGCCAACGGGGTCACCACTCTGGCACCCCGCTACCTTCAGAAGCCGTGCGAGCCGGTTGCTGGCTATCTCCAACTCGCCATACGTCACGCTTTGCTGATAGAACGCAATGGCGACAGCCTCGGGCCGCCGTTCAGCCTGATATCTAACGGTATGTTGCAGGAGTGTCACGCGTGCGCCCTTTCATGCACCAGCGCAAATACCATGCCGATATGTGTTAGCTCTTCTTCGCTCGCCGGTACATCCAGGATGAATGTTGTATACCCTGCACATACGTAGCGGCCAACGTCGGTTGCGACCTGTGTATAGCTGCCGACGAGGTACGGACAGAACGTCTTGTAGTTTTCGAAAGGCCGCAGCCAGTAGGTGCTCCGCTTTTCCTTCAGAATGCCGGTTATATCCGATAGTGTCCGGTGCCACACGGAGTCCGATGCCTGCATCGCCAGACTGTGCGTGATCTGCCCAGCTCGATCCGCTGGGAAGCGTTCCTCGGCAGCCTGCCAGGCCGCTTCTTCATCCTCGCGGGCAATTATGCCAACCCGAATGCCGCACCCACCGTTCCGTTGTTCCGGCGGTACGGCGCTCTGCTCCGGAGGCTCGGGATATATCACGGGCACCGCGCCGACGGAGCGCGCTGCCATGACTCCTGCCGGCGAAGAACCGGATATGGTGATGAGTGGAAGTAACTCTCTGGGTAAGGGCGGCTTGAGGCTGAGCTGTTGAATGCGGTAGAACTCTCCGTCGAAAGTGACGGGAGTGGAGCCGGCCAAGAGCTGCTGGATGATGGTGGTGTATTCCACGAGCCTGTCATATCGCTTGTCATGCGGGGTCAGGTCATTCAGTGCGGACAAGTCATTCTTAAAGCCGCCGGCTACCATGTTGAGGCAGATTCGTCGCCTGTACAGGTAGCTCAAACTGCTCACCATCTTAGCCACGCTATAGGGATGCATATACACCGGTTGCACGGCGACGAGAGGTGCCAGGGACGTGGTGTTCTGAATCACGATCTGAGAGACCAGCCATGGATCCAGAAGGCCGTTGTCAGTATAAACAAGCATCCCTTTGCAGCCGGCCTCGTCGCTCCAGCGCGACACTTCGCAAACATGTCTGAGGTAGGCTTCGGCATCTGACCCGCGGTAGGGAGGACACGTGGTGAACAGGTTGATCGGCTCACTTGTTGTGCCTTTCATATTGTGGTTTCTCCTTGAGGCATTGCTTCGAATGGCCATAGACCCAGCGACGCATTCACCTGGGTCCTGCCCATCGGCCGGTGCAAACGGCGTTCTTCTCACAGCGTCCGGCAAGCTACCCGACACTTCCGAGAGTCCGCGGCACGGCGCGCGGGGCACTCCTTCGCCTTTCGTGGCCAAGCCAGGCAGCGCGTCAGGCTACTTCAGCCGGCACGCTCATAAGCTCAACGGTAAGCCGCGCCATGCCGTTAATGCGGACGAAGGCCGGATCGAAAAGGATATATGTGGGTATATGGACTGTAAATCTACACTCCAGAAAGGCAATGACTTCGGTGATGCCGAGTGAGTCAAGGTAGCCCTCGTCCCAGAGATCCGAGTCTGCTCCGAAGGTTGAGTCGTCGGGCGACACCTGAAACCGGGCTCGAATGAAGCGCTCCACTTCCTGCGCGATTTCTGCAGATGATACTACGGCCATTGCGGATCACTCCTCAGATTGTTGGGAACGTCGTGGTGAACTTGTAAAAGCCGGCCCTTATGAGGCCGCGAAGATCACTGGCTTGAAGATTAAACAGGTCGCACCAGCGCCGCCTAAGGTGGTCTTGCTCCAGACCGGCATCCACCAGTGCGCCAAGCGTTCCTTCTATGTGATTCGCACTCCCGGCCTGCGCGCGAACTTTGGGCCGGCTACGGATGTATGCCGGTATGCGGTCGCCCATTAGGCGCTCGGCCAAGCGCTGCTTGGCGTCTGATCTCTCCAGAAACGCTGCCGGGATGGACAGATACGCCTGAGCGCACATCGCATACGGCTGAATAGCACTAAGACCCATTCTTGCGAAAATGCCTACTTCGCGGTCTCCGCTGTCCAGACCACCGACCAGAAAACGGCGCAGCCGCCCACGACTTACGCGCGGCAGCCCGTAAAACTCGCGCTCACCCCGTTTAACAGGCGTGTAATCCGCCATCATCTCGTTCATCGTGTCACCCGTGAGGAGAAGCGGCCGCTTGCAAGCCGGCGCGGATGGCGTTATGTTCATCAGTGCTCTGCCGATCGCCGCGTTCACCAGACCACAGTGAACGTTAAAGTCCCGCCAGTCCTGACCCCACATCAGAACGTCGTCGAGGAAGGTCAGCAGATCTTCCGGAGTGGCCGTCACAACCGTGATCGGGATATCGAGATCCCGCGCGGCTTTTCTAGCAAACGCAACGTCCTCGCTTTCTTGGGAGAAGTGCTTCCCGCGTCCTACGCAGAATGTCACTCCACGGATATTTGTAAGGTAATCGCGAGCCAGGAGGGCAATTGTGGTGCTGTCCAGACCGCCGGACATAGTGACGTAAACCGGTCGACCCGAAGACACCGCCCGGATTCTGCGGAAAGCCTCATCCAGTGCACAACGGATCCGGTCGACCCATGCGCCATCCCCTTGATCCGGAGCGGACACCTCATTAAAGGCCAGGTGTGCGTAGTTAGTCAGCGCCAGCGTCTTCACGGTGGTGTCCGCGAGTATTGCGTGCCCGGATGGTACGGAAAATGTGTCGTCTATCCGGTGGCCACGCCGAAGAAGCTCGATCAAATAGTTGGATGAATCTATTTGCCCGCCCGCGCTTAGAGTAAAGAACAGCTTGTTCACACCGAGGGGATCTCTCGCCAGAAGGTGTCGGCCATCCTGCTGCAGGTGCATGGCAAACTGACCTGACAGCGATGGCAGGGCTGATGCGGCGGCCGCAAGGCTTCGCGGCGCGGAGAAGCCGAAGCGGCTGCCGTCTCGCCAGACAAAATTTTCGATAAATAACGCCCGCTGCTCCAGAGGCATAAGTCAGCAGTCATGTGCGGCGGCCGTTAGAACTTGCAGCGCCCTCTCAATGTGTGAGTCCGGCGCGGTCAGAGCCATCCTAAAATAACCCGAGTGGTGAAATAGCGCCGCCGGCAAGACTAATACACCCCGCTGCGCGAGCAACTCGACGAATGTAAAGTCGTCCTGTATGGGAGACCGGGGATAAAGAAAAAACGTTCCTTGAGATGGCTGCAAATGGTAACCGGCGTCGCGAAGCCTGCCGATCACCAGGTTTCTCCTGCGCTCACTGATCGAGATGTCAACTTCCAAAGTGAGCAATCGCCGCACCGCCAGCTGCATGAGTGCGGTCGGCGTACAAAAGCCAGTCACTCGACACAGTCGCTCAAGCCGCCTTCCAAATGTGGCATGCTCCGGCATCCTCGGGGATACCGCCACATAACCGATGCGCTGTCCCTGCATGCGAAAACGCTTTCCGAACGAGTAGACGATGCAGGTATTGTCGTAGTACTGCGATGGGGACGTGAACTGGCACCCCTGAAAGATCGTGTCTCGATGACATTCGTCGGATATCAGCAGGATACGATTGTCCGGCCTGGCTGCCAGCGCCTCTGCCAGGGCCGCGAGCTCCTCCGGTGAATAGATGAGACCGGTAGGATTGGCTGGCTGTGAGAAAATGATGGCCCGAGTCGCTGGAGATATCGCATCCGCGATACGCCCCACATCGAGCCGCAAGGTTTGCGGGTCCAGGGGCACGAACACTGGCCTGAGGCCAAGATTTGCCAGGTATAGCGGGTAATCGAACCAGGACGGTACGACAACAATCACCTCGTCAACGGGCCGATCGGTTCGCAGGGCGCGAAAAAGTAGGTTGATAGCTGCCATCGCACCCGGGGTCATAATCACACTGCGCCATCCAAAACGAAGGCTATGGGACTGTGAAAGCCGCTCGGCCACCAACCGGCGCGTGATCGTGGCACCCCCGTACGGCGTATACTGAAGATCAAGCGCCCGGTCGCTTTTAAGGCACTCTTGTATGCTCTCGATCACAGACGTGGGCGGCCCGCCGTAGGCATTCGCATAGCCAAGATCACAGAGAGAGAGGCCCGCCCCGCGTTGCACGGCTTCCTGCAGCCGTTCATACCTCTCCTGCGCAGCCAAGAAGCATTCGATACTCGCGGGAAGCTCGCCGCCGATCATTCGAGGCTCCTACGGTCGATCTTGCCGGAGGCCGTCCGTGGCAACTGCTGGTGAACGACAATCTGGCGCGGCTGCATGTAGCTTGGCATCTCCCTTTGGCAGTAACTTATAAGAGCCTGCTTGTTGAAAGGCTGGGCCGCTCTCGGGACAACATGCGCCACAATCACGGCTCCGCTTTGCGGGTCAGCCTTTCCACAAACGACGACTTGGCTCACGAGCTGCGATGACCGGATAAGATCCTCAATTTCCTCCGGGCTGATTCGATAGCCCTGGCTCTTAATCATTTTGTCGGCCCGACCGACGAAGTACAGAAAGCCGTCCTCATCCTTTTTGACGAGATCGCCGGAGAACACTACGTTTCGGTTCACATTCCCTCCGGGTAGGGTGTCGGGCCTGAAGACACGCGCGGTCGCGTCGGGATCGTTCCAATAACCCATTGCCACGGTTGGACCACGGTGCACCAGTTCTCCGACTTCCCCGGCTGCGCACTCCTTTCCGTATTCGTTCACGACGAATATCTCCGTTTCCGGGATCGCTTTCCCGATTGACCCCGGTCGCGCATCTATGAGCTCAGGGGGAAGGTAGGTAGATCGAAATGCTTCTGACAGCCCGTACATAAGGTAGATTCGAGCTTGGGGCAAGTGGTTGTGGTACTGACTGACCAGGTCCGCGGGAAAGACCCCACCACTGTTAGTGATGTACCGAAGCTTAGGAAACATCATTGTTCGAAACGGGGAGAAGTCGGACATAAGCTGAGTCCACAAAGGAGGTACGGCTGCACAGCCGGTTATTTCATGAACCGCCAATGCCCGGCAAATATCAGCCGGAAGGTGTGAGCGCAGTAGCACCAGGGCGGCGCCTGCGCTGACCGCGGTAAGCAATTGATTCAAGCCATAGTCGAAGCTGAAAGGCAAGATGCTCAAGATGCGCTCATCCCTTTGCAACTCCAGATAGCGGCTTACGATTCGAGTTCCGGCCAGTAGGTTCGCATGTGAGGTAAGTATGCCCTTTGGCCAGCCTGTGGAACCTGAAGTGTAAAGAATGATCGCCAGCTGCGTGTCATTGCCTGTGGATGTACCCACGGAAGGGGCATTTATTGGCCATCCAGGAGCTCGTAACACCGGCTCGATGATATCCACGTGTTTGTACGTGCCAGACTCCAGGCGCGAAAGTTTCTGCGCCGTGGATACAAGGAACCGGCTGCCGCTGTCATGCAGGATGTGCGCAACCTGACGGCTCCTGAGGCTTTCATTCACTGCCACAACAACAGCGCCAGCAGCCCAGGTCCCGAACAGGGCGACCACGGATTCGAGCGTCTTATCCAAGAAGATGGCAACCCGGTCGCCGCGGGAGACACCCGAATTCACCAGGTCGGTTGCAAAACCCGCCGCGTGCCCGCAGAGCGTTTGGTAATCAACGCTAGCTCTCCCGTCAATAGTGGCAATGTTGGCAGGGTACATGGCGCCACTGGCAAATAGTAGCGATTCGACTCGGTTCGATGTGGCGGTCACCTGACTCCTGCGGGAATCTTGCGCTGCCATTGCTTTGTGTTCGAGCTGCATGTGTGAACACTTTCGGTTACTGCTGCAATCTCTCAACTACATGGCAGGCCAGCAGTGATGACCGCCGTTCAGTGCCACGCGGTGCGCTCGCTTATAGGCTTGCGTCACCGTCAAAGGAAGAGGGAGCCCAGATTGCAGGATCTCGTAGACTCTCGCTCAAGTCCTTATCGTTGGCTTTGTAGTAATACGTCCAGGAAGGCAAGGTGCGATGGTGTGGTGCGCCAACGTGGGGCATTCCCGGCCTGTCCAGCCAGCAGCCAATAATGTCCACTACGTGGATGCCTTCGTTACTGCACCGTTGCAACACCCACTTGAAAGCCGATCGAAGGAAGTCTTCGGAGCCGTTGAGGGCCTGGAAATCGACGAGACGAACACGTTTCAGTCCAACGGCGGGGTTGTCCTGCCTGCTGAAAATCGCATACGCGCGCAGGCGGGAGCCTTCGCAGGCTGTCAGGACCCAAGCGCTCCCCTGCAGTAGGGATTCCCGGAAGTGCCACGCAAGAGTTTCTCGTGTGCGGACCGCCAACAGAACACCGTCGTTTTGGTATCTCAACTCTTCCCAAAAGTCATCAAAGCGGCGATCGAACTCGCTGCACAGTTCGATTTCGGATGTTGAAACATCGACTGCCAGGCCAGCATGTCTGAGCCTGTCCCAGCAGAACAGGGCGGTCGAAACAGGGTAGCTCACAAGCCTAGCCATGGGGACCGATTTCGTCCTCAAGGCGCTCTGTGAAAATCCGCGGTAATTGGTGATCCAATAGGCTGATTTGTGCCATGTCCCAACGGGCACTCTCGACAACCGGAAAATGCTGAAAACGGGTTCCGCCCTGGGGCTCACGGTGGTGCAAATAAACAGGTCGATGGCTTCTTGCCGCATGAGGCGATCCAGGATCAGCATGGAGTAGCCCCGATAGGGTGCATCGACGACCCAGGAGGAAGCTGTGGCGGCCTGGAGCTCGTGGCCCCGGAAGTGATAGGCCAAGGGGATATTGCCGATCGAGCCCACTACTTCGCCGCCAGCGGTTTCCAGCACCCAACCGATCGGCCACCGACCGTTCCGCTGTTTGCAGGCAGGATTGTCTCTCCAGAGGGCTACCCATTCTTCATAGGACCTTATGGCGAAGTCATTACGAATGTGGAGCGATACGATTTGGGCATAGTCCTCCACTTTCGTTTCCCGCATTTTCGGTGGCTGCCTGGTCCGCTTCTTGCCCTGTGCAGCTCGTGGGCCGTTTGTCTGATTCTCGGCGGATTTCATTGATGCCCTCATCGTGCGCGGCTTCTCGAAGTCTGCACGGCGCCCCTGGCGGCCTCCGGATGAATAGATCAGCCGCACGGCGGCGCGAGAAGAGGAACGCCGGAGGATGAAACGGCGCACGTCCACACCTCCGCTTATGCTGTGCCGAAGCTCGTATCCCGCTCTCGCTGGTTCTTGTGCGAGTCCCTCCAGCGCTGCATGACATGGATCAGTGGGTCGATCACGGGCCGCCACACGCCTACCATGTTGCAGATCGCCTCCGGGAAGAAGATCTCGTCGGCAACGCTGAACCGCGGCACCAGATATGGATCGGTTTCCCGGGTGACAAAAGCGTTTTCGGTGGTAACAGCCAGACGATAGTCAAACTCCGCGAGGAATTGTCTTTCGCGGCCGTCAGATCGGCCCTCCGGGTATGAGAAATATTTCACGCCGGCACGGATCCACGATTCGATCGAACGTTTACACTCTAAGAGTTCAACACGAACCTGCTCTTCTCCAAGGCTGGTCGTGAGGGAATGAGTAACTGTGTGGGAACCGATCGTCGCTTCCGGGTAGCTCGCGACGTGCTTCAACTCCGCAACGGTCAGGGAATCACGAACGCAATTGACCGGGGCACTTGCGCCATCCGGCCTGACGGATCTCTCGTGGTGCAACCACGGAAACAGCCCGGCGCCCTCGACGATACCCGTCGGGATGAACAACGTAATCGGGATTTTTTCGCGGCGGACGAGCGGTAGTACATTCGCGAGGAGTTCTTTGCAGCCGTCGTCGAAGGATAGCCAAACTGCGCCTCTAGGAGGCGTCTTGGCACGATTCAAGATCTCCAACACGTCATGTGCAGAGATGAACGTATAGCCGTATTTCATCAGCCAACGTATACAATGGAAAAACAACCTTCTGTTGGGCTTGTGGAAGTAGATCGCGGTAACCACATCTCGGCTTAGCGCACGCTTCCTCGCCCGGCGCACCTGACCGGACGCGATCAGACCAAGAGCCAGGACACCGCAGAAGCAGTTCCGAAGCACCGTCGTAGCGCGATGCCTGTCACCTCGCTCCTTTCGAGTGGCCCGACGCTGTTGGTGGTGGTCGATGCAGAGGGCGAAAAAGTCCGCTAGTCCGGTTGCGTACTGCCGATAATCCAGATGAGCGATGCAGGCTTGTCGCCCAGCCGCACCCACTGCTGTCGCGCGGTCCGGATCCTGCAGTATAGCGATCATGCGATCCGCTACAGCAGACTCGTTGCCAGGCTCTCCCAAGTAGGCATTGACGTTGTCGAGGAGGAAGTCTGTTAGGTCCCCTATATTACCGGCGATGACAGGCCGGCCGGCGGCGAGGTATTCGCCCAATTTGTTAGGCAGTCTCGTGAGGGACCTGTCATCGTCCCAAAGAGGCATCATGAGGCCGACCGCCCCGTGATAAGAGGCTTCCAGCGTGCGCTGGTCAATACAGCCCGAAAGAATAACGTCCCGGGGCAGGAGACCGTTTTCCTTCGCGTACTGCAGGATCGCCGGTCCACTTTGTTCGGCGCAGGAACCGATGATTTTCAGCTTGCAGTCATAACCGTCGCGCCTGACAAGTGTTAGCGCGCGGATTAGGAAAAAGATGTCATTGAGCCAGGTTCCGCAGTAGACAAAGGTCGGACTCTGCTGTTCCGAGCTGTCCGTAGCGAAGGACTGGGCGGCGAATCGTCGGGCGTCCACAACCGCGGGAAGCCGGTGAATAAGCACATGCGGGTTGGCTTCCTCGCACAGCTTTCTGACGCGCTCATCAATGATCTTTGAAATCACCAGGGCGCCCGTGGCCAGTTTGAAGATCGGCTTGGTGTGAAGCCATCGGGTGAACGCGGAGCAAGTTGGCTCGCCGGGAAGCCATTCGCAGAATTCTTGAACGACCGGAATGCCCAGCAACCGGCATAGGCATCCGGCAAAAAGACACAGAGGGCCATCCATGACATACAGATAGACCAGCGTGTTCTGCCGCGAGGGCCAGAACGGGACAAGCCGTATGAGCAGGCCCAAGGCAGCCCGCATGTACACTGCCAGCCGCGCGAGCCTGTTTTTCGGCCGCTTGACCGATGTGGTGTACTCGAACGGTATGCCCTCATAGACGCCGGACCTTTGGGTGTTGATGGCAACCGGGCTAGGCCCGCAGTGGAGCAGAAGAAATCCGATTCCCTCCGCCTGCAGCGCCTGGCCTATGGTAATGATTCTGGAAGCGCTCGCGGAGCCCAGGGGGAATCCATAACCGCCGCAGACGCAGATCACTTGATAGGGCCTCATTGGCGAAGCTGGACCGCGAACAGGGGGCTCTCCCGGTACGGACAACACGGCTCGGGGCTGTTTGGATGTCCTCATCGGTGGAGAAACCCACGGTCTGCTCTGTGCCCGCCATATTCTTGGGTATCCACCCGAAGGAGGTAGGCCCACGCACGTTCTTGCGCCTGGATTACGCACTGGTTCAACTGATAGGCGCGCCCACCAACACGCGGAAAGACGTACTTGGGCGCGGTTCGAGCCCCGGCGAACTGCCGACCCGCTCGCTCGGCCAAAAGCGAGTGGCAGCGACCCGCCCAAAGTGATACCAGATAGCTCGTGATTCCCACGGACGGTAAAGTAAACGTGCTGAGGCCTGTGAGGGCCAGCGCCCACAACAAAACGAGATACATCGCGGCGGCGTCGGCGCCTCGGGGCTGATAATAGAAGGACCGGATCGCGGGCCACACCACGATCGCCACATAGCAGACCAGGGTCGGCACGCCGCCTACGAATAACATCCAAAGATAACCGTTATCGAAGAATTGGTACTCGCCGAGATCTTTCCAGTACCAGGTGCCCTTCGGCCCTTTCCCGAGGAACAGGTCGGGAACCGGTACTACGGAGAAGAACTGCCGATATTGCCCGGTGCGGGTGTCTTCGTGAATCCGGGCCACAATCCCGTTTACGCTGTTGCTCAGCGTGTGCGGGATCGCGACGTAAACCAAAGCTGCTGCGGCAACGGTGGCGGCACCTCCCATGATTAGAGTGCGTATTCCCGACAAGACCGATCCTTGGTCACGGCTCCGGAGGAGAACAAATAGGACGCCGAGCAGGCAAGAGAGGATGATCCACGACCGTGATTGACTGCAAATGGCCATGAACACCATGACCAGAAAGAGGGCAACTCGACCGAGTAATCGCCAACCCCGCAGTCGGGTGGCAGTCAGGAGCGCCCATCCGCCTAGCCACACCAGCAGCATCGTGTACATGATGTACTTCGAAAATCCTCGATAATAACGGTACTCCGAGAACATTAGAGCCCGCAGCGCAAGTGCGGCGGACAAGTAAGCAAGTGTGCGGATGACAGGATCGATGTAGTTCCAGATGCGGCGGTCGACGCCGGCGATTACGAACACCAGAGTAAACCACACAAACGGCCCCGTCCCGCCAAAAATGCTCGAGGACAGGATCTCTTCAGCGGTGTAAGCGATGCTGGCCCAGATCGCAGCCGCAGCCACCAGTACGCAGAAAGCAGCGCGCACGCCGGTGCCGAGTATTCCGGCGCGCCCCCTCAAAATCGACAATAACCCCGCCGCAATAACGGACCCCAGTTCCAGTCCGTGCACGGCATAGTAAAGCGGTGTTTTGATTTGTGTGATTACAAATTTCCCTTCCGAGTCCACGATCGTGACGGAGTTCTCCGTGGGAATGACGACCGCGGCCCAAGAGGCAACCAGTCCTGCCACTACTAGAAACAGGACGACCGCATCCAGGCCCCCGAGAGGCGATTCGGCTACGGCGCGGTGTGGCGGAAGTGGAAACCGTCTGGCGGCAGGCAGGGGCATGAAATGCTCTTAACCCTTTTGCATCGTGAGTTGTCTACGAACGGCCAGCAGGATCACAACGGATCCAGCCGAGAAAGTTAGAAGAGACGCCAGCATCAGATTCCATGCGCTGGTAGCGTAACCGAACCAACACAATCCTAGGAGAAGTAAAGTCTTGAGGAAATCGATGCGCAGCATCAGGGTAGGCCTCCCGATCGCCCAGAGGACTCCGCTTCCCACCGTGTAGACGGCGCCCAGGACGGCTACCAGGGCGGCCAAAGAAAGGACGCTTGTTCCTTCCGCAAAGCCGGGGCCATACGAAGACATCAGTACCCTGGACAACCCGAAAACCACTATGGCTGCCACGCTCGTAACACCGGCCGTGGATGCCAGGGCCGCCGAAACAATGCCACCGCAGGCACGATAATCCCCTGCCGCCTGGCTATGGGAAAGCATCGGAAGCGTCACCTGAAACAGCATGTTGGGCAGAAAGAGAAGAGCAGTCTTCCATCGGTCCGCTGCATGGTAGAGCCCCAGCTCCGAAAGGCCGGATGGCTGGCGCGAAAGCAATAGGGTCACCACCCAGGTAGATCCGGCCGCGAGTAGGGTGCTAATCCACAAGGCCATAGACGTGAATAGAACTTCGGGATCGAATGCGCTCCTGTAGCGAATCGGTATCGAAAGAGTGGTGCACCGATTTCTCAGAACCCAGTGCGCCATCGCGAAAGTGACCAGGCTGACGAACGCCATAGCCAGAATCGCTCCGACCAAACCCCCAAACCAGGTTCCTAGCCATACGGACAGTGGCATCAGGAGACCTCTCGACAGGTGTACTCGCGCGGCGGCCCCAAACGCTTCCAAGCCTGCCAGCGCACCAAATTGAACGCGGTTCAACATCTCGAACAGAAGCAGCACGTATCCAGCTTTCATTTCTTTCGAAAGGCCGGCGAGACTGGAAATCCTCAGGTACGGCTCAACTCCCGCCAG
>Ga0075436_100000132_pt1 | contig 44395 bp, 40 predicted proteins | sample RhiMethybrSRZTD5_FD_75303 | JGI IMG/M metagenome (GOLD analysis project Ga0075436, IMG submission 75303) | Populus rhizosphere microbial communities from Tennessee, USA - Rhizosphere MetaG P. TD hybrid SRZTD5 | ecosystem: Host-associated > Plants > Roots > Rhizosphere > Soil | place: USA...
CGGCTCCCCGGACAGCGAGTGGGGCAAGAAGATCATCGAGCTGATCGACGCGGTGGACAGCTACATTCCGTTGCCGCCGCGGGCGATCGACAAGGACTTCCTGATGCCGATCGAGGACATTTTCTCCATATCGGGCCGCGGCACGGTGGTGACGGGTCGTGTGGACCGCGGGATCGTGAAGGTGGGCGACGAAGTGGAGATCGTGGGCATCCGTCCGACGACGAAGACGGTGGTGACGGGCGTCGAGATGTTCAAGAAGCTTCTCGACCAGGGCCAGGCGGGAGACAACATCGGCGTGCTCCTGCGGGGGACGAAGAAGGACGACGTGGAGCGCGGTCAGGTGCTGGCGAAGCCGGGGTCGATCACGCCGCACACGAAGTTCAAGGGCGAGGTGTACATCCTGACCAAGGAGGAGGGCGGGCGGCACACGCCGTTTTTCAACGGTTACCGGCCGCAGTTCTACTTTCGGACGACGGACGTGACGGGGGTGGCGCAGTTGCCTTCGGGGACGGAGATGGTGATGCCGGGTGACAACGTGAACCTGGAGGTGGAGCTGATCGCGCCGATCGCGATGGAGAAGGGCGTGCGCTTCGCGATCCGGGAGGGCGGCCGCACGGTCGGCGCCGGCACCGTCACGGAGATCCTCAAGTAGGCAATGGCTTTGAGCACAGGCCAGTAGCTCGAACTGGTAGAGCATCGGTCTCCAAAACCGAGGGTTGGGGGTTCGAATCCCTCCTGGCCTGCCAACATCTCTGGAGCGAATCCAGATCGGGGCGCAGATGAAAGACTGGTGGAGCAACGCGAAGGAATTCCTGACGGAGACGCGCTCCGAGATGAAGAAGGTGTCGTTCCCGACCCGCGACGAGGTGGTGGGAACGACCATCGTGGTCATCGTCACGAGCGCCATCTTCGCCGTCTTCCTGTTCCTGTCGGATCAACTGATCGTCCTCGGCTATCAGGGCCTGGTGAAGGTGTTGGGATGACCCCCGATCCGTATACGCCGGTCACCCCGAGCCCCGCGGGCACCGACAAGAAGTGGTACATCGTCCACACCTACTCCGGTTTCGAGGAGCGGGTCAAGGAGACGCTGCGCCAGCGCGCCGAGGCTCTCGGCATGGGGAACGCCTTCGGCGAGGTCCGCATCCCGACGGAGACGGTGGTGGAGTACAAGGGCGGGAAGAAGAAGGAGCAGCAGCGCAAGTTCTTCCCCGGCTACATCCTGGTCGAGATGGAGATGTCCGACGCCGCCTGGCACGTGGTCAAGAACACGCCCAAGGTGACCGGCTTCGTCGGCACCGGCAAGAAGCCGACGCCGCTCACCCAGCAGGAGGTCGACCAGATCCTCGAGCAGGTGGTGACCGCCAAGGAGAAGCCGAAGCCGAAGTACGTGTTCGAGAAGGCGGAGCAGGTGCGGATCACCGACGGTCCGTTCAACAACTTCACGGGCACGGTGGACGAGATCAACCTCGACCGCAACACCCTGAAGGTCATGGTCACGATCTTCGGCCGGCAGACGCCGGTCGAGCTCGACTTCTCGCAGGTGCAGAAGGTCTGATTCGGGGGCCCCCAGGGGAAACGTATGGCAAAAAAAGTCATTGGCATGGTGAAGCTCCAGATTCCCGCCGGCGCGGCGACGCCGGCCCCCCCGGTCGGCCCGGCCCTGGGCCAGGCGGGCGTCAACATCATGGACTTCGTGAAAAACTTCAACGCCCGGACGGCGGGGCAGCAGGGGCTGATCATCCCGGTGGTGGTGACCGTCTACGCCGACCGCAGCTACACCTTCATCACCAAGACGCCGCCGGCAGCCATCCTGCTGCGGCGCGCGGCGGGAGTGGAGAAGGGCTCGGGCGAGCCGAACAAGAAGAAGGTGGGGAAGGTGACGCGGGCGCAGGTCGAGGAGATCGCCAAGACCAAGATGCCCGACCTGAACGCGGCCAGCCTCGAAACGGCCGTCCGCACCATCGAGGGCACGGCCCGCTCGATGGGTCTCGAAGTGGTTGGCTGAGGGAGGACATGATCGTGGCGAAGCATGGCAAGAAATACCGGCAGGCGGCGGGGAAGGTCGAGACCCGGCCCTACCCATTGCGCGACGCGCTCGCCCTCGCGAAGGATGCGTCGTACGTGAAGTTCGACGAGACAGTGGAGATCGCGTTGCGCCTGGGCGTCGATCCCAAGCACGCCGACCAGATGGTGCGCGGCACGGTGGTGCTGCCGCACGGCCTCGGCAAGTCGGTGCGCGTCCTGGTGTTCGCCAGCGGCGAGAAGATCCGCGAGGCCGAGGAGGCGGGCGCGGACACCGTGGGCGGCGAGGAGCTGGCGAAGAAGATCGAGGGCGGCTGGCTCGACTTCGACGCCGTGGTCGCCACCCCCGACATGATGCGGGTGGTCGGCCGGCTCGGCAAGGTCCTCGGTCCCCGCGGCCTGATGCCCAACCCGAAGGCCGGCACGGTGGCCGTGGACGTCACGCGCGCGGTGCAGGACATCAAGGCCGGCAAGGTGGAGTTCCGGGTCGACAAGACCGGGATCGTCCATGCGCCGGTGGGCAAGCTCTCCTTCGGCACCGACAAGCTCAAGGAGAACGCCGACGCGCTGATCGGCGCGGTGATCAAGGCCAAGCCCAGCGCGGCGAAGGGCAAGTACGTCCGGGGCGCGAGCCTCTCCTCCACGATGGGCCCCGGGATCAAGGTCGACGAGACGGCGATGACAGCCGTCGAGGCCTAGGAGACGAGATCATGGCGTTGACGCGTGCCGCTAAAGAAGAGCTCCTCGCGGAGTACGAACAGGGGATCAAGGAGGCGCCGCACGCCTTCCTCCTGGGCTACCAGGGGATCACCGTGCCGCAGGTCACCGCCCTGCGCGAGAAGGTGCGGGCGAGCGGGGGGCACTACCTGGTGGTGAAGAACACGCTGGCGCTACGTGCCGTCGACGGCGCAGCGCTCGCGGCGCTCAAGGAGCATTTCGTCGGTCCGACGGCGGTGGTGTGGAGCGGCAGGGATCCGGTGGCGCTGGCCAAGGCCCTGACCGACTTCGCCAAGGACGTGCCGGCGATCAAGTTCAAGGCCGGCCTGGTGGAAGGGCGCGCGGTGGCGGCGGAGCAGATCAAGGACATCGCCGCGCTGCCCAGCCGGGAGGCGCTCATCGCGAAGCTGCTGTTCCTGCTGCAGTCGCCGCTCACGCGTTTCGTGCGCGTCCTCGCGGCGGTGCCGCAATCGTTCGTGATGGTGCTGGATCAGGTGCGGATCAAGAAAGAGACTGGAATCGAAGCGTAAGGAGAGAACATGGCGATTGCGACCGAAGAATTCATCAAGCAGATCGACGGGCTGACGGTGCTCGAGCTCAACTCGCTCGTCAAGGCGCTGGAGGACCACTACGGCGTCTCCGCCGCCGCGGCGGTGGCCGCCGCTCCGGCAGGCGGTGGCGCCGCCGCGGCCGCGCCGGTCGAGGAGAAGACCGAGTTCGACGTGATTTTGAAGGCCGCCGGCGACAAGAAGATCAACGTCATCAAGGCGGTGCGCGAGGTGACCAGCCTCGGCCTCAAGGAGGCCAAGGACCTGGTCGAGTCCGCTCCCGCGACGGTCAAGGAGGGGATTTCCAAGGACGAGGCGGAGGCGGTCAAGAAGAAGTTCGAAGAGGCTGGGGCTACGGTCGAGCTCAAATAAGCGTGGACCTGCGGACCACGTCGACCCGATCCGCCAGAATCCAGAGCGTGACCCGCCCGACGGGCATAAATCGGGCGGCGAAGCTGTTCTGGACAGTGTTCACCATGCCCGGTGACCCACCGCGAGGCGAGCGGGGGGCTGGGCATGGTGTCTCCTGCTTGCCGCCCAGGAGCCCGGACACCCCCCATGGCAGTGACTTGAATTGCCGCGCAGCATTCTTACCAGGCATCGAGGAGATAGCAAGGACCACCTATGGATAAGATCTCCACCCCGCAAAATCTATCGCGCAACGGCCACCGGAAGGACTTTTCCCGGATCACCACATCGCTGCCCATCCCCAACCTGATCGACGTCCAGCGGCGGTCCTACGAGCGCTTCCTGCAGATGAACCTGCTGCCCGAAGAGCGGGTCAACCAGGGACTGCAGTCGGTCTTCACCAGCATCTTCCCGTTCTCCGACTTCCGGGAGACCTGCTCTCTCGACTTCGTCAAGTACTCGATCGGGGACTGGCAGTGCAAGTGCGGTGAGCTGAAGGGCCTCGAGTACCTGCGCATGACGTGCACCAACTGCGGCGCCAAGATCATGACCGATCACCCGCACGAGGAGACGGTCACCTGCACGGAGTGCGGCTTCGTGAACAAGAACCGCGTCACCAAGTGCGACATCTGCGGCAACCCGGTGGACCTGCAGCTCAAGTACTCGATCTCCGACTGCCAGGAGCGCGGGATGACCTTCGCCGTCCCGCTGAAGGTCACCTTCCGCCTCTTCGTCTACGACCGCGATCCCGAGACGGGCGCGCGCATGATGCGCGACGCCAAGGAGGAGGAGGTCTACTTCGGCGACATCCCGCTGATGACCGACAACGGCACGTTCATCATCAACGGCACCGAGCGGGTCATCGTCTCCCAGCTCCACCGCAGCCCCGGCGTCTTCTTCACCCGCGAGGGGCCGCGCTCGTACCTCGCCAAGATCATCCCCTATCGCGGCTCGTGGGTGGAGTTCGAGTACGACCAGAAGGACGTGCTGTCGGTGCGCATCGACCGCAAGCGCAAGTTCCATGGCACGGTCTTCCTGCGCGCCCTCGGCCTCGAGCAGGATGAGGCGATCCTGCGCCAGTTCTACGCGCCGGTCGGTCTCTCCTCGAATGGCGGCGGCCGCTTCACGCTGCACGTGCCGCCGCGGGTTCTGGAGCCCGAGCGCCTCAAGGACCGGCAGAGCCGGGGCCGGCGCGAGGCCTACCCGATCTTCGCCGGCATCGTCCTCACCAAGCCCCTGATCGGCAAGCTGGAGACCGGCCAGACGCTGGCCTTCGAGGTCGGCGCCGAGGACCTCGAGCGCGCCTACTTCATCGCCGACGTGGTCGACCTCGACACCGGCGAGGTGATCTTCGAGGCCAACGAGCTGGTGCCCGAGGACATCGAGGAGCGCCTGGACGGCCACAACGCCACCGCGGTCGAAGTGTTCTTCCCCGACTGGGAGCTGACCGGTTCTACGCTGTCGAACACGCTCGCCAAGGACACCACGAAGAGCTCCAAGGAGGCGCTGATCGAGATCTACCGCCGCATGCGTCCGGGCGATCCCCCGACCCTCGAAAGCGCCCGCTCGCTCTTCTACGGCATGTTCTTCGACGCCAAGCGCTACGACTTTTCGCGCGTCGGCCGCTTCAAGTTCAACATCAAGCTCGACACCGAGGTGCCGGTCGAACAGAAGACGCTGTCGGCGGACGACTTCTTCCGCGTCATCGAGTACCTGCTCCGCCTGCAGAAGGACGTCGGCCGGGTGGACGACATCGACAACCTGGGCAACCGCCGCGTCCGCGCGGTCGGTGAATTGCTGGAGAACCAGTTCCGCATCGGCCTCGTGCGCATGGAGCGCGCGATCAAGGAGAAGATGTCGGTCCACCAGGACATCGACTCGGCGATGCCGCACGACCTGATCAACTCGAAGCCGGTCATCGCGGCGATCAAGGAGTTCTTCGGCTCGTCGCAGCTCTCGCAGTTCATGGACCAGACGAACCCGCTGTCGGAGGTCACCCACAAGCGGCGCCTGTCGGCCCTCGGCCCGGGCGGCCTGTCGCGCGAGCGCGCGGGGTTCGAGGTGCGCGACGTGCACGCCACGCACTACGGCCGCATCTGTCCCATCGAGACGCCGGAAGGCCCGAACATCGGCCTCATCTCCTCGCTCGCCACCTATGCGCGGATCAACGACTACGGCTTCATCGAAAGCCCGTACAAGCGGGTGGAGGACGGCCGCGTCCTCGACCACTTCCGGATCTTGAAGGTGGGCGACGGCGGGTTCCGCCTCGGCCAGATCGTCACCGGCGACGAGCTCAAGGCCGAGAACAAGCGCCTGGAGAAGGAGAAGGGGAACAAGCGGAAGGTCGAGGCCGAACCGCACGCCTTCTACCTGTCGGCCTGGGAGGAGGAGAAGTACATCGTCGCGCAGGCCAACGCGACCCTGGACGAGAAGGGCTACTTCACCAGCGACCGCGTGGCGGCGCGCGCCGGCGGCGACTTCGTCACCGTCGAGCGCGACCGCCTCGACTACATCGACATCAGCCCGAAGCAGCTCGTCTCGGTGGCGGCGGCGCTCATCCCGTTCCTGGAGAACGACGACGCGAACCGCGCGCTCATGGGCTCGAACATGCAGCGCCAGGCGGTGCCGCTCCTGCGTAGCGAGGCGCCGGTGGTTGGCACCGGCCTGGAGGCGATCGTGGCCCAGGACTCGGGCGCGGTGGTGCTCACCAAGCGCGGCGGCATTGTCGACTCGGTCGACGCCGAGCGGATCATCGTGCGCGTCGAGGGCGAGGACCTGGACACCGGTGAGACGAAGGACTTCGGCGCCGATATTTACCAATTGATCAAGTTCCGGCGCTCGAACCAGAACACCTGCATCACCCAGAAGCCTGTGGTCGCCGAGGGGCAGCGGGTGCGCAAGGGCGACGTGCTGGCCGACGGTCCGTGCACCGAGCTCGGCGAGTTGGCGCTCGGGCGCAACGTCCTGGTGGCCTTCATGCCGTGGCGCGGCTACAACTTCGAGGACGCGATCCTGATCTCCGAGAAGCTGGTGCGGGAGGACTACTACACCTCCATCCACATCGAGGAGTTCGAGATCGAGGCCCGCGACACCAAGCTCGGTCCCGAGGAGATCACGCGCGACATCCCCAACGTCTCCGAGTCGGCGCTCAAGGACCTCGACGAGAGCGGCATCGTGCGCATCGGCGCCACCGTCAAGGCGGGCGACATCCTGGTGGGGAAGGTGACGCCGAAGGGCGAGACGCAGCTCACCCCCGAGGAGAAGCTGCTGCGCGCCATCTTCGGCGAGAAGGCCGGCGACGTGCGCGACGCCAGCCTCAAGGTGCCGCCGGGCATCGAGGGGACGATCGTCGACGTCAAGATCTTCTCCCGCAAGGGCGTCGAGAAGGACGTGCGGGCGAAGGAGATCGAGGAGTCGGAGATCGCGCGCCTGGAGAAGAACATCAAGGACGAGGTGCGCATCCTGACCGAGGAGCGCAACAAGAAGGTGAGCGACCTTCTGATGGGCAAGAAGGTCACCGCAACGGTCAAGTCGCGCACCGGCCAGGAGCTGCTCAAGGCCGGCGACCCGATCGACATGGCGACCTTGGAGCGCCTGACCCGCCAGGAGATCCTGCGCCTGCCGGTCGACGAGCGGCGGCTGATCGACGCGGTGGAGATCGTCTACAAGAAGACCGATTCCCACATCGAGGTGCTGCACCGCGTCAACGAGGAGCGCATCGGCCTCCTCCAGAAGGGCGACGAGCTGCCGCCCGGCGTCATCAAACTGGTCAAGGTCTACGTCGCCATGAAGAGGAAGCTGCAGGTGGGCGACAAGATGGCCGGCCGGCACGGCAACAAGGGCGTCATCTCGCGCATCCTGCCCGAGGAGGACATGCCGTACCTGCCCGACGGCACGCCGGTCGAAATCGTGCTCAACCCGCTGGGCGTGCCGAGCCGCATGAACGTCGGCCAGATCCTCGAAACGCACCTCGGGTGGGCCGGCAAGGTGCTCGGCCTCCAGTTCGCCACGCCGGTCTTCGACGGCGCCCGCGAGCGCGACATCAAGGAGCTGCTGGAGGAGGCGGGCCTGCCCTCGTCGGGCAAGACGCCGCTCTTCGACGGCATGACCGGCGAGTCGTTCGAGCAGAAGGTGACGGTGGGCTACATCTACATGCTGAAGCTCTCCCACCTGGTGGACGACAAGATCCACGCCCGCTCGATCGGACCGTACTCGCTGATCACCCAGCAGCCGCTGGGGGGCAAGGCGCAGTTCGGCGGCCAGCGCTTCGGCGAGATGGAGGTCTGGGCGCTGGAAGCTTATGGCGCCGCCTACACGCTCCAGGAGCTGCTCACCGTCAAGAGCGACGACGTGGAGGGGAGAAGCAAGGTCTACGAGGCCATCGTCAAGGGTGAAGTGCCGGAGCCGCCGGGTCTCCCGGAGTCTTTCAACGTGCTCGTCCGCGAGCTGCAGAGCCTTTGTCTCGACGTTGAGCTCCTCAAGGTCTAAGGGAGGAACACAAGTTGCAACCATTCAGCAGTTTTGACAAGCCACAGTCGCTCAGGGATTTCAACGCGATCAAGATCTCGATCGCGTCGCCGGAGAAGATCCGTTCCTGGAGCTATGGGGAAGTCACCAAGCCCGAGACGATCAACTACCGGACCTTCAAGCCGGAGCGCGATGGTCTGTTCTGCGCCAAGATCTTCGGCCCCATCACGGACTGGGAGTGCCTGTGCGGCAAGTACAAGCGCATGAAGCACCGCGGCGTCATCTGCGACAAGTGCGGCGTCGAGGTGACCCGGTCGCGGGTGCGCCGCGAGCGCATGGGGCACATCGAGCTGGCCTGCCCGGTCTCCCACGTCTGGTTCTTCAAGGGTCTGCCCAGCCGCATCGGGCACCTGCTCGACATCAGCCTGCGCGACCTGGAGCGCATCCTCTACTTCGAGAGCTACGTCACCATCGATCCCGGGGAGACGGAGCTCAAGGAGCGCGAGCTGCTCTCCGAGGAGCGCTTCCGCGAGCTGCGCGACAAGTACGGCGAGGGGGCCTTCGAGGCGCGGATGGGCGCCGAGGCGATCAAGGAGCTGCTGTCGCGCATCGACGTCGACGAGCTGGCCGAGGAGCTGCGCATCATCATGCGCACCGAGACCAGCCAGATCCGGCGCCTGAAGGCGGCGAAGCGGCTCAAGGTGGTCGACGCCTTCCGCAAGTCGGGCCACCGCCCGGAGTGGATGATCCTGGACGTGATCCCGGTCATCCCGCCGGAGCTGCGGCCCCTCGTCCCCCTCGACGGCGGCCGCTTCGCGACCAGCGACCTCAACGACCTCTACCGACGCGTCATCAACCGCAACAACCGGTTGAAGAAGCTCCTCGAGCTGCGCGCTCCCGAGGTCATCGTGCGCAACGAGAAGCGGATGCTCCAGGAGGCGGTGGACGCGCTCTTCGACAACGGCCGCCGCGGCCGTGTGCTCAAGGGCTCCAACAACCGGCCGCTCAAGTCGCTGTCCGACACCTTGAAGGGCAAGCAGGGTCGGTTCCGCCAGAACCTGCTCGGCAAGCGGGTCGACTACTCCGGCCGTTCGGTGATCGTCGTCGGTCCCGAGCTGCGGCTCCACCAGTGCGGCCTGCCCAAGAAGATGGCGCTCGAGCTGTTCAAGCCGTTCATCTACAACCGCCTGGAGGAGAAGGGGCTGGTGGGGACCATCAAGGCGGCCAAGGAGATGGTGGAGGCCGAGGTCGACGAGGTGTGGGACGCTCTCGAGGAGGTGATCGAGGATCACCCGGTGCTCCTGAACCGCGCGCCGACGCTGCACCGCCTGGGCATCCAGGCGTTCCAGCCGACGCTCATCGAAGGCAAGGCGATCAAGATCCACCCGCTCGTCTGCGCCGCCTTCAACGCCGACTTCGACGGCGACCAGATGGCGGTCCACGTGCCGCTGTCGCCGAAGGCGCAGATCGAGAGCCGGGTGCTCATGCTGTCGTCGAACAACGTGCTGTCGCCGGCCCACGGGCGGCCGCTCGCCGTGCCCTCGCAGGACCTGGTCCTCGGCGGCTACTACCTGACGCTCGGCAAGGCGGGCGCCAAGGGCGAGGGGCGGGTCTTCCCCGACTTCGACTCCGTGCTCCTCGCCCTCGAAGCGGGGGAGGTGGAGACGCTGTCGCCGGTCAAGGTGCGCTTCAGCGGCCCCTACATCAACCTCGAGACGCAGCTCGACAAGCAGAACATCGTGCATGCCGAGCTGGAGGAGCTGGACAACACGCTGATCGAGACCACCGTCGGCCGGGTGATCTTCAACATGCACCTGCCGCCGGACATCCCGTATATCAACGGCCTGCTCAAGAAGCGCGGTCTCCAGGACCTCGTCGGCTACTGCTTCATCAAGCTCGGCAACGAGGCGACGGTGAACATGCTCGACGAGATCAAGGAGATCACCTTCCACTACGCCACCCGGGCGGGCATCTCCTTCGGCGTCGACGACATGGTGGTCCCCAGCCGCAAGCCGGAGATCCTCGACCAGGCGCGCCGGGAGGTGGTCGAGATCGAGAAGCAGCGTTCGGCCGGCGTCATCACGCAGGGTGAACGGCACAACAAGATCATCGACATCTGGCACCGGGTGACCGAGAAAGTCTCCGAGGAGATGTTCCGCGAGATGCGCGAGATCGAGAAGGAGACGGGCGTCTTCAACCCGATCAACCTGATGGCCGACTCCGGCGCCCGCGGCTCCCGCGAGCAGGTGCGGCAGCTCGCCGGCATGCGCGGATTGATGTCGAAGCCCTCGGGCGAGGTCATCGAGCGGCCCATCGAGGCGAACTTCCGCGAAGGGCTGTCGGTGTTGGAGTACTTCATCTCGACGCACGGCGCGCGCAAGGGTCTCGCCGACACGGCGCTCAAGACGGCCGACTCCGGCTACCTCACCCGCCGGCTGGTCGACGTCGCCCAGGACGTCATCATCAACGAGATCGACTGCGGCACGATCGACGGCATCTACGTGTCCGCCATCATGGAGGGCGGCGAGATCCTCGAGCCGCTGCGCGACCGCATCGTCGGCCGCGTCGCCCAGGAGGACATCTACGACCCGATGACCGGCGAGCTGATCATCGCCGTCGCGCAGGAGATCACCGAGCTGCTCGGCAACGCGGTGCAGGCGGCGGGCATCGAGCGGGTGAAGATCCGCTCCGTGCTCACCTGCGAAGCGCGGCGGGGTGTGTGCGCGCTGTGCTACGGCCGCAACCTGGCCACCGGCAAGATGGTCGAGATCGGCGAGGCCGTGGGCGTCATCGCGGCGCAGTCGATCGGCGAGCCGGGCACGCAGCTCACCATGCGGACGTTCCACTACGGCGGCACGGCGAGCCGCGTCTCCGAGCAGTCGAAGCACAGCGCGAAGAACCCGGGCGTGGTGAAGTTCCTGAACGTCAACACGGTCGAGAGCAAGCGCGGGGCGCTGGTGGTCATCAACCGGAGCGGCAAGCTGGTCATCACCGACGAGAAGGGGCGCGAGCGCGAGCGCTACGCTTTGACCTACGGCTCGCAGCTCCTCGTCCACGAGGGCGCCGAGGTGCAACCGGGCACCGAGCTGGTGACCTGGGACCCGTTCACCTACGCCATCCTCTCCGAGATCCGCGGCAAGGTGGACTTCCAGGACATCGTCGAGGGCGAGAACGTCCGCGAGGAGACCGACAAGGTCACCGGCCTGTCGCAGAAGATCATCGTCGAGGCGTCGGCCAACGAGAAGCGCGTGCCGGCGATCTTCGTCCATGGCTCGGGCGGCCGCGAGAAGCGGTACCTGCTGCCGTCGGGCTCTCACCTCGTGGTGCAGAACGGCCACGAGGTCTACCCTGGCGACACGCTGGTCAAGATCCCGCGCGAGACGACGAAGACCAAGGACATCACCGGCGGTCTGCCGCGCGTCGTCGAGCTGTTCGAGGCGCGGAGCCCGAAGGAGCCGGCGATCATCACCGAGATCGACGGCGTGGTGCACCTGGGCGACGTTCACAAGGGCATGCGCAAGGTGATCGTCGAGAGCGACATGGGCGACACCCGCGAGTACCTCGTGCCGCGCTCGATCCACATCAACGTGCAGGAGGGCGAGCGGGTGCGCGCCGGCGAGCCGCTGATCGACGGCCCGATCAACCCGCACGACGTCCTGCAGGTGCTCGGCGAGAAGGAGCTGCAGCGCTACATGACCGACAAGATCCAGGAGGTCTACCGGTCGCAGAGCGTGGCGATCAACGACAAGCACATCGAGGTGATCGTGCGCCAGATGATGCGGTCGGTGAAGATCGAGGAGGTCGGCGACACCGAGTTCCTGATCGACGAGCAGGTGGACCGCTGGAAGTTCCAGGAAGAGAACGAGCGCGTGATCGCCGCCGGCGGCACCCCCGCCATCGGACGTCCGCTGCTCCTCGGCATCACCAAGGCGTCGCTGTCCACCGACAGCTTCATCTCGGCGGCCAGCTTCCAGGAGACCACCCGCGTGCTCACCGAGGCGGCGATCAGCGGCAAGGTCGACGGCCTGCGCGGCTTGAAGGAGAACGTGATCGTGGGCCGGGTGATCCCGGCCGGCACGGGCATGGACTTCTACCACGACTTCCATATGGCCGAGGAGTACATCGAGTCCGAGCCGGAGGCCGAGGAAGAGCTCTTCTTCGAGTTCGGCGAGGAGGAGATCCGCAGCCTGCCGCAAGAAGTGCTCGAAGGCGATTAAACCCGCCGTTTCTTCACGCACCATTCAGGGCGGCCCCAGGGCCGCCCTTTTTCTTTGCACGTCAGCGGGGCAGCCGCGCAGCGGTTTGGAGGTGGTAGCGCGCGAGCTGCGCCTCGCCCTGGAGCACGTACAGGCGAGCCAGCCGGTCATGGATCTCGGGGTCCCGGGGAGCCGTGCGCAGCGCCTCGCGCAGGGCGTCGATCGCCTCGGCGCTCCTGCCGGCGCCGGCGAGCAGGAATCCGAGCTGGCTCCAGGCGGCCGGCCGGTCCGGCGCGAGCGCGGTGGCGCGCCGCGCCAGGGCCACGGCCTCTTCGCGGTCGCCGCGCCGGGCCGCCGCTTCCGACCGGGCGAGGAGGCCCTCGGGATCGAGAGCGGCGAGGGCCGCCGGCGACGGCTCTCCCGTGCTGCCTCCCGCCACCCAGAAGGTGAAGTAGGAGCACAGGCTCCAGGTGCCCAGCAGGACATAGACGAGAGCGCCCGCCAGACGCTGCCGGCGGGTGAGGACCTCGCACCCCCAGGCGGCGAGCGCACAGATCGGGAGCATCGCAGAGAGCCCGTAGAACGCCTTGGCCTGGGCGTAGAAAGGGAGCTTCAAGGCCAATGCCACCACCGCGAACGCGGTGGCGAAAAGAGCGCCGAGGAGCAGCGCCGCCTCCGCGCGCGGAGCGCGTACGAAGCGGACGAGCGCCGCCGCGAGCCCCACCAGGAGCGCCAGGGAGGGGAGGAGCGCGAGCAGATAGCCGGCGGCCATCAGGCCGTAGTTCCACGGCGGGCGCAGGCTGATCACGGTCGCCCCGCCCAGCAGGCCGTCCCCCCAGAGCGTCGAGTAGATGGCGTCCGGCAGCGAGTGGAAGGCGCTGAACACCGGTGCGGTGAGGGAGCGGCCGAAGCGGACGAGCTGCCCCGCCGTGCCATAGCCGGGGTCCATCCACCAGGCAAAGCCCGCGGCGGCGTCCCAGTTCCCGACCAGCGGTTTGCCGAAGCGCAGGGTGACGCGCGCATAGTGCCAGCCGCAGACCAGCAGCAGGCCGAGAGCGAGGCAGCCCAGGGTCCGCGCCCAGACAAGCGGCGCCCAGACCCGTCGTGCGGTGAGGCGGCCGGCGAGGACCGCCCCGACCGCCGCCACGGTGACCAGGGCGGAGAACTTGGTGAGCATGGCGAGCCCGAGGACCGCTCCGAGAGCCAGGTGGCTGCGCGGGGAGGTCTCTTCTCGCTTCAGGATGCGCAGCGCCAGAACGAGGGCAAGGGTCGCCAGCGCGGCGTGCAGCCCCTCGTTCGACACGTACTGAAAGACGTAGAACTGCATCGGCAGGAAGGCCGCCAGGCAGAGGCCGGCGAGGACCGGCCGCGCGCGGTCATCGAACAGCAGGCGCAGGCCCGCCAGGAGAGCAGCGATCTGCACCAGGCCGGCCAGCCATCCCAGGCCGTGCAGGACGGGCACGGCCGTGGCGTCGACCGCGGAGTGGCCGGTGAGACGCAGGAGCCCCGCGGCGAGGAGGTAATAGAGAGGGGGCTGGTACATCTCCCAGCCTTCGTCTGCCAGCGGCAGCCTGCCGCGTTCGAGGATGGAGCGCACATACTCCAGGTGCGACGGAGAGTCGAACCCCCAGTCGGGGGAGAGGCGCCGCGCGTTCCAGAAGAGCGCCCCCCACGCCACCGCCACGGCGAGGAAGAGGATCGTCGCACCGCGGCCGGTGAACCGGGCAGGCGCGACTCGCCGCCGCTCCCAGGAACGGAAAGCCGCCAGGGCGGCGACCGTCAAGGCAGCGAAGAGGAGAAGGAGCGGCAGATTGGCCCGCGCCGCCACGGCCGGGCTGGAGGTCTCGGCCCCGGGGGTAGGAGATCCCGGGCTCGACCATTCGCTCATCGGCGTCATGGCGAGCCGCGCCGGGCGCCACGTCGCTCCGGCGAGGCTCGCCTCCCAGGCGCCGTCGGTCTTCAGGGGCCGGCTTCCGGCGGCGAGGGAGAGGCAGAGAGCCGGCGGGCCGGAGCCGTTGACGACGCGGGCCACGATCCTGTTCTCTCCGGGCAGAAGAAGGCGCGCGACCTCGACTCTGGTGGAGAGTTTCCAGCTTCTCCCCGGGGCGCTCTGGGCGATCAGGGTGCCGTTCAGCCACACTGCGCCGCGGCGAAACCAGAGGACGTCGAGGGTGGCAACAAGCGGCCGGCGGTCGAGGACGAACGCGCGGCGGAAGACAGTGTCGACGTCCACCGCTGGCTGAGACAGCGAGACCGGCGGCGTCGGGTAGAGGATCCAGGAGGCGCCGGCCCGGGCGGGGAGAAACGGGATGCCCGAATCGAAGAGAGCCTCAGCGGCGAGCCAGGCCGCGCCGGCGAGGAGCGCCGCCAGGAGAGTCAGAAGGAGCCAATGGCGCCGGAGGAAGGGCGGGGGCATCTCAGGCGGCCTGGACCGCCAGGGCCTTGAGCGCGGCGAGCACCTCCTGTGCCGATTGAAAGCGCTGCGCCGGCAGCTTGGCGAGCAGCCGAGCCACCAGGTCCGGCCAGCCGGCGGGAACGCCGGAGCGCAGCCGGCGGATGTCGGGCGGCGCCTGCTGCAGGTGCTGGAGGGCGATCGCCGTGGCGTTGGCGCCCTGGAACGGCTCCCGTCCGGTCACCAGGGTGAAGGCCAGGACGCCGAGGGAGTAGAGATCGGACCGTGCGTCGAGCGCGGTCCCCTGGAGCTGCTCCGGCGACATGTACTGCGGCGAGCCGACGGCGAAGCCGGTCTGGGTCAGCCGGGTGTCCGAGCCGAGCATCCGGGCGATCCCGAAGTCGAGGATCTTGAGGCGCCCTGCCGTGACCAGGATGTTGCTCGGCTTGAGATCGCGATGGACGACGCCCAGCGCGTGCGCCTCCTGGAGCCCGGTGGTGATCTCGACCAGGAGGTCCCGGATGCGCGAGAAGGGCAGTGGCTCTTGGCCGCTGCCGATCAGCTTGTCGAGCGGCTGCCCTTCCAGAAACTCCATGGTGATGAAGATCCCTCCTGCGAACCGGCCCAGGTCGAATACCCGCACCACGTTCGGGTGGGTGATCTTGCGGCAGATCTGCACCTCGTGGAGGAGGCGCTCCTCCTGCTGCCGGCTCTCACCCGGCTGGCTCAGCACCGTCTTGATCGCGACCGTTTCGTCGAGCTCGCGGTCGTGCGCCTTGTAGACCCGGCCCATCCCACCCCGCCCCAGCTCGGCGAGGATTTGATAGCGCCCGAGGAGGAGCTGACCGGCGCCGAGGCTCTCTCCGGCCGGGATCGCTTCCCGGCGCGTCTCCACGGTGGCGGTCCCGGCCGGCCGCGCTGCCGTGTGCGCCGCGCCGCGCTCGACGGTCCTCTCGGCCGCTGGAGCCGAGAGAGCGCTCAGCCGTCGCGGCGCATCCCGGTGGTTGGGTTGGACCGTTGCCAACCGTTCATAGCAGCTCCGTGCTCCCATCGTGTCGCCGAGCCCCTCGTGAGCGCGCCCCTCCCAATAGAGCCGCTCCGCGGCGGCGGCCAGCCCGGCGCCGGTGGGCCGGTCGGCGACCGGCATCTGCGCAAGGCGGTGGAGCGCGTCCGCGAAGAGGCCCTCGTCGACCAGGAGCGGCGCGAGGAGCAGGACGCCCTCGCGGAAGCTCGCGTCCTGCGGCTGGATCTGGGTGAGGGCCCGCGCGGCCTGGACCTTGTCGCCGGCGGCGAGGAACTGGCGGGCGGCGTCCAGGAGGAGGCCGGCGCGAGCGTAGCTGGCCGCTGCCGCCGCGTGGTCTCCAGCCTCGGCGTAGGCGGCTGCCGCGAGCTGCGGCTTGCCGGCGGCGGCGAAGCAGCGGGCGGCGTCGCGCGGCCGGTGGGCGTGCAGGTAGGCCTGGGCGCCGCGCTGCGGGTCTCTCGCCGCTTCCCACCGGGAGGCCGCTCTGGCCCAGTCCTGTCCCGTCTCGTAGGCTTCCGCGGCCTCGCGCGCGAAGCCGAGAGCCGCGAACAGGTGGCCGGCCTCGACCGGCAGGCCGTGGCGCAGGTAGATTTCCGCCAGCCGCCGGCGGTCGCGGTCCTCCACCTTCGGCGCCAGCCGCGCCGCCGCTTCGGGGTTGCGCATCTCGAGATGGGCCTCGATCGCTTCGACGTATTTCCCGGCATCGGCGAGGAGCTGGGCGGTCTTCGGAGTCGCCTGGCCGGTGCCCAGCAGGGCGGCGCCCTCGGTCCCGCGGCCGAGGCGCGCCAGGATCTGCGCCCGTTCGAGGTCGACCTCCCGCAGCCGCGCCGCCGTCCGGGGATCGTTGCGGGCGCGGGGATCCTGTTGCAGCCGCTTCGCTTCGAGCTCCAGCATGCGCAGGGTGTCCTGCTCCATGCCCGCTCGCTGGAAATAGAGGGCGGCTTCCGCCCACATCTTGCCACGCTCGTAGGAGCGCGCGGCGCGGACGACCTGCTTGATCTTGAGACTGGACTCCGCGGCCTGCCGCCACGCCTTGGCCAATTCGAACAGAGGGATCGCTTCCTTGTGGTGCCCGCGCACCGCGAGGAGCTCGCCGGCCTGCTGCGCGGTCGCTTCGCCGTAGCCCTCCGGGATCGAGCCCAGGGTCGCCATCAGCGAGTGCTCGACCGCCTTCGCCTCGTCGCCGATCTCGGCGGCGAGCTTCGCCGCCTGCTGGTACTCGCCCGCCTTGGCGAAGGCTTCGGCCGCCTTGTCCTTCTTTCCTTCCTTGAGGTGCAGCTCGGCGAGCCGCAGGTGATCGCGGGTGAAAATCGAAAGCAATCGGGATTTCGGCGCCATCGAGATTTCTCCCAGCATAGCGCAGTCGCCGGCTCGAAGGTAGGCCGTGCTACCATGAAGATGTCCGACGCTGCCGGACGAAAGGAAGCTCCGATGCGGATCCGCCTCTTCGTCGCCCTCCTCCTGGCTTTCGTGCTGCTCCGCGCTCCGAGCTTCGCCGACACCGTCTACCTCACCAACGGCCGATCCTTCGAGGGGGTGATCGCGGAGGTCGGCGACACGGCGGTCAAGATCCAGATGCCGGGCGGCTCCCTCAGTCTGCCCCGGAGCCATGTCCTGCGGGTGGAGAAAGCCGATTCGGCTTTCGCCGAGTACCTCGTGCGCAAGGCGTCTCTCAAGCGCGACGGGGCAGGGGCGGGCGAGTGGCTGAAGCTCGCCCGCTGGGCGAAGAGCGAAGGGCTGGAGCAGGCGGCGCGCGAGGCGGCCCTCGCGGCTGCCGACCGGGATCCGGGCCTGGAAGGCCTCGCGCCGCTCCTGCGCTCGTACGGCTACGTGCTCGACGCCCAGCTCGAGCGCTGGGTCCCCTATGCCGATGCGATGCGGCGGCAGGGCCTCGTGCAGTCGAACGGCCAATGGATCAGCCGCGAGGAGCAGACGGCGCGGCTGCGCGCCGAGCAGGAGGATCTCGCCCGGCAGCACGCCGAGCGGGCCGCGACGAGGGCGGCGCAGGCCACCCAGGCGGCCCGCGAGGCCGAGCTCGCTCTGGCTGAGATGGAGCTGCAGGCCCAGGTCTCCCAGTCCTCGGCCGCTGTCGCCGTTCCCTATGCCGCCGCCGCTCCGGCGTTCATCGTGCCCTGGTTCGCCCCTGCGTTTCCCGGACAGCGTCCATGCCACCACTGCGGCGGCCATCACAATCGCCAGCCGCCGATCCCCTTCATGCGCCAGCGGTCCCAGGAGGACCGCGGCAGCTCACCGATGCATGTCCCCGGCAGCCTGATTCCGTTCGGCTTCATCTCCTCGCGGCGCTGACCGTCCTCTGGAGGGGTCGGTCGCTGGCCGTTGACACCGCGCTCTCCCCTCTGGTCCAGGTTGGCATCCGGGTTGCTTTGGTCCTTCCCAGACGTTTGAGCTCAAGAGGAGAAAAACATGAAATCGAAAGCTCTGCGCACGACGTTCGTGTTGGTGGGAATGCTCGCGTCCGTTGCGCCCGCCTGGTGCCAGTACCACTCCTACCGCACGCGCTCGGTCTCCGATGAGGAGGGAGAATTCCGGCTGCGCCTGGGCGCCTTCCGGCCCGACGGCCACTCCCGGTACTGGGACGACAAGGCGCTGGACTTCACGGGCACGGCGGCGGACCTCCAGGGCCTTTCGGGAGGGATCGACTATCTGCTCCCTCTCGACCATCACTTCAGCCTGATCTTCTCGGGCAGCTACTACGAGGGGAACACCACGCAGTCCTATCGCAACTTCGTCGACGAGCTCGGCCACCGCATCCGCCACGACACCACCCTGGGAATCGGCTCGGCGACGATCGGAGTGGTCTACCGCTTCGCCGGCCGGCACGCTCCGATCAGCCCGTACATCGGCGCCGGCGGCGGCGCCTACTTCTGGCGCCTCGAGGAGAACGGCGACTTCATCGACTTCAACAACCACAACGCGATCTTCAGCTCCAACCTCAAGTCGGACGGCACGGCCTTCGGCGGCTACCTGCTTTTGGGGCTCGAGGCGCCGCTCACGCGCAACGTCTCGCTGTTCGCCGAAGGGCGCCTGACGCAGGTGAAGGACGATCTGAAGGGCGACTTCGAAGGCTTTGGGAAGCTGGACCTGTCGGGCCGCGAGCTGGCTGCCGGCCTCGCCTGGCGGCTCTGAGCTTCGCTGGAGCGTGAACAAGAACGGCCGGCGCCTGCGCCGGCCGTTCTGTCTTCGTCAGTGCGTCACAGCTTCGCTCAGGTTGTCGGCGAAGAGGAGCCGGCCTTCGCGAAAGGACGCGCCGCGGAGGGTGAGGGCGAGCACGTCGCCGAGCTCCCCGGCGAGATGGATGTCGAGGCTCTCCACCACGTCCTGCGGCAGGTCCTCCAGGTCGGCCTCGTTGTCCTTGGGCAGCAGGACCTCGGTGATCCCCGCCCGCACGGCGCCGAGAACCTTTTCCTTGACGCCGCCGATGGGTAGGACACGACCGGAGAGCGTGATCTCGCCGGTCATCGCCACGTCGTGCCGCGCCGGCCGCCCGGAGAGGGCCGAGATCAGGGCGGTGGCCATGGTCACGCCGGCTGACGGGCCGTCCTTCGGGATCGCTCCCGCCGGCACGTGGATGTGGAGGTCGCGGTCGAAGCACTCCGCGGGGATGCCCAGCGACTCCGCGTGGGACCGCGCGTAGGTCCACGCCGCCCGCGCCGACTCCTTCATGACGTCGCCGAGCTGGCCGGTGAGCACCAGCTCGCCCTTGCCGCGCATCGTCGAGGCTTCGACGAACATGATGTCGCCGCCGGTCGGGGTGTAGTACATGCCGGTGGCGACGCCCACCTGGTCCTGGCCCGCCGCGCGCTCCGGATGGACCTTGGGCCGGCCCAAGAGCTCCCGTACGTTCGCGGCGTCGACCACGCTGGTCTCGATGTCGCGGGCCGCGATCTTGCGCGCCACCTTGCGGGCGAGCTGGCCCAGGGAGCGCTCGAGCTGCCGGACCCCCGACTCCCGGGTGTAGCTGCTGATGATCGCGGCGATGGCCGCCTCGGAGATCGCGAGCTGATCCTGCCGCAGGCCGTTCTCCCTGAGCTGGCGCGGCAGCAGGAAGCGCTGGGCGATGGCGAGCTTCTCCCGCTCCGTGTAGCCCGAGAACTGCACCACCTCCATGCGGTCGAGCAGCGGGCCCGGAATGTTCTGGATGAAGTTCGCCGTGCAGATGAAGAGCACCTCGGAGAGGTCGAACGGCACCCCCAGGTAGTGGTCGGTGAAGGTGTCGTTCTGCGCCGGGTCGAGGACTTCGAGGAGCGCGCTCGCCGGGTCGCCCTGGTAGGAGACGCCGAGCTTGTCGACCTCGTCGAGCAGGAAGACCGGGTTCTTCGTCCCCGCCTGCTTCATCCCCTTGAGGATCCGGCCCGGCATGGCGCCGACGTAGGTCCGGCGGTGGCCGCGGATGTCCGCCTCGTCGCGCACGCCGCCCAGGGAGACGCGGACGTACTGGCGCCCCATGGCGCGGGCGATCGACTTGGCGACCGACGTCTTGCCAACGCCCGGCGGCCCCACGAACAGCAGGATCGGCCCCTTGGCCCCTCTGTCGTCTTTGGTGTCTTTGGTATCCTTGCTGTCCTTGTTCTCCTCGGCGGCGCCAGGCTCGCCTTCGGCCTCCGCGGCCTGCTCGAGGCGCTCGCGCTCCTGCTCGGCCTCCCGCAACTGGCGCACGGCCAGGAACTCGAGGACGCGGTCCTTGACGTCGCCCAGGGCGTAGTGGTCCTCTTCGAGGATCTCGGCGGCACGGGGGATGTCGAGGTGCTCGGCGCTCCGCTCGTTCCACGGCAGCTCGGCGACGGTCTCGAGGAAGTTACGGATCACCTGCGACTCCATGGCCTCGCGCCCCATGCGGCCGAGGCGTCCGAGCTCGCGGTCGACCTCCTTGCGCACCTCCTCCGGCAGGTCGAGCTTGGCGAGCCGCTCGCGCAGATCGTCGACCTCTCCGGACGAGTCGCCCTCGCCGAGCTCCTTCTGGATCGCCTTGAGCTGCTCGCGCAGGAACATCTCGCGCTGGCGATCGCCCAGCTCCTCCTGGACCTTGGACTTGATGTCCTCCTGCGCCTCCAGCACCGAAAGCTGGCGCTGGACCTGGACCAGCACGCGCCGCAGGCGCTCTTCGACCGAGAGGGTCTCGAGCAGCATCTGGCGCTGCTGCTGCGTGCCCTCCGTGTAGGCGGCGACGAGGTCGGCCAGGCGGCCCGGGTCGGTGACGCCTTCGAGGACCCCTTGTACGACCTCCTCCGGCAGACCGGACTTCTTGCCCAGCTCCGCGGCGCGCTCGCGCGCCTCGCGGAACAGGCCGACGAAGGCGGCGTCGCCGGGATTGAGCGGCGTCATCTCCTCGGCCTCACGGACCACCGCTTCCAGGTGTCCGTCCTTCTCCGTGATGCGCATGGCGATACCGCGGTGCTCGCCGTGCAGAAGAAGCTGCACGCCCGCGAGGCTGCGCTGCAACTGGCCGATGCGCGCGACCGTGCCGATGGTGTACAGCGACTCGGGAGCCGTGTGCTGGTCGGACTGGGTCTCTTCCCGCTGGGAGACGGCGAAGACAAGCCGCTCCGGGGTCGCGAGCGCCGCCTCGATGGCGCGCAACGTCATGGGCTTGCCGACGTTGATGGGCGTCGTCACTCCCGGAAACAGCACGAAATCCCGCAGCGGAAGCACGGGAAGCGTAAGACGTTCAGACATTGGCTCTCTCCTGTCCCTCCGGGACCTCCGAGGATCTGGCCTCGTACCCAGGAAAACCGAGCGTCGAGGACTCAAATTCCAGCGCCTTGAGTGTTCATCGCTCAAGTCGCGGCCCTCAAGGGGAGAGCTCTACATCTTTCGTGCCAGCGGCCGGAATCGAACGAGCGAAGTCCTGCACCCACAGCACCTTGTACTTGTGCTGATAGCTGCCCACCGCGAGCCCCACACCCAGGTGGGTGAAGCGCGGCTCGAGGATGTTGCGGCGGTGGTCGGCGCTGTGGAGCCAGGCTTCCATGACCGTCTCGATCGATGTCTGGCCCGCGGCCAGGTTTTCTCCCACCACGTCGGCCGGGAAGCCGGCTGCCGCGAGCCGCTGGCGGGGCAGAGAGCCCTCCGGACTCGCGTGCGCGTAGTAGGTGTGGGCCAGCATGTCCTGGGCATGGGCCTGCGCGGCGGCGTTGAGCCGCGGATCGAGGACCAGGGCCGGCCGCCCTTCTACGAGCCGTGCCGCGTTGACGATGGCGAGCATGGCCGTGCGCACGGCCTCGACGTCCGCGAGCGCCGCCGTCTCGCGGGCGAAGTACTCGCTGCGCGGCCAGGCGAACAGGAAGACATAGAGCGGCACGCCGCCCAAGTCGGAGACGCCGATCCCCAGGTGCTGGTAGTCGCTGTCCATCGCCTGGGCGGCGCTGGGATCCGCTTTCCAGCCGGCGATCACCGCCGCCGGGTCGCCCACCGTGGCGAGCTGGCTTTCCGTCCAGCCGTGAGCCGAGTAGCCGGCGCGCGCCATGCGGAGCTGGATGCGGCTGAACAGCGTCGCCGCCTCGGCCTCGCCGGGGAGCGCTCCCTGCGCCTTGATCTCGTCCGCCCTTTCCTGGGCGACTCTGTCGAGAGCCGCGAGGGGGGCCACCGGCGGCAGGCCGGCGTGCTGCCGCTCGCCGTTGATCCGCACCGCGAGCTCGCCGCGCAACGCGGCCGGATCCTGAGAGGGAGCGGGTGGGAGCGGCGCGGCGAGAACGCCGGCGACGAAGAAGAGGAGTCTCCAGGAAGGCATGCGGTCTCCCCTTATCTCTTGCGCGCCGCGTTGGGGGTGCCGAAGGCCTGCACCCAGAGCACACGGTAGGCTCCGTCCTTGTCTTTGCCCGCCACCACGCCGGTCCCGAGGTCGACGAACCGCGGGTCCAGAAGATTGCGCCGATGGCCCGGGCTCTTGAGCCAGCCCTCCATCACCTCGTCCACCGAATATTGCCCTTCGGCGATGTTTTCGCCGACCTCCTTCCAGTCGTAGCCGGCTTCCTTCGCCCGTTCGCGCACCGTGCCGCCGCCCGGGCTCTCGTGCGCGAAATAGCCGCGGGCCAGCATGTCCTCGGCGTGCTTCTGGGCCGCCTTGTCGAGGAGCGCATTGGCGCGCAGCGGCGGCGCGCCCGCCTTGCGGCGGGCGGCGTCGACCTGCTCAAGCATGGCGGCACGCACCCGCGCGGGATCACGCAGGGAGGCGGTGGCGCGCAGGAAGAACTCCGCCTCGGGCATGGCGAACAGAAAGACGTAGAGCGGCACGCCGCGCAGCTTGGCGACGCCGATCCCGAGGTCGCGGAAGTCGTCGTCCATCAGGCTCTTGTAGGTGCCGCTGTCCTGCGACTTCCAGTTGCGGAGGACGGAGGCGAGATCGCCCGTGGAGGCGGTGACGCTTTCGGTCCAGGCATGGGCGTCGTAGTGAAGCTTCTTGAGACGCTCGCCCATGGCGTCCTCGGAGCCCTTCGCCAGGCGCAGGCTACCCTGGCGGGAGATCTCGTCGGCGTGCTGCTGGGCGGCCTCGTCGAGGGCATCGACCAGGCGCAGGAGAGGAGCGCCCGCCTTCGCCCGCTCGTCGTTGATGCGGCGCAACAGCTCGCGGCGTACGGAGTCCGGTTCGCCTTGGGCGTGGGCAAGCATGGCGAAGGCGGTCGCGAGGGTGACGAGGAGCGGCAGGGCGAGCGTGCGCATAGCTGATAGGATGGCACGCCTTGCTCGCGGATACGACTCCCTCTCGCTTGAGCGACCACGAGCGCCTGGTGCCGGCGCACCGGGACATCCTCGTCCTCGCCTGGGGCACCTGGTGCACCGGCTTCTTCTCCTTGATGCTGCTCTCCTTCCTGTTGCAGCCGATCCAGGATGCGTTCGGCCTGTCGGAGGGTGATCTCGCGCGGCTCACCGCAGTCGGCGTCGGCATGACCGGGGTCGGTGGGCTCCTCTTCGGCTGGATGAGCGACCGCTGGGGCCGCCGGACGTCGCTCGCCGTCTCCATCGCGGCCTTCTCGCTGGGCAACGCCGCCTGTGGGCTCGCGCCCGGTTTCGGATGGCTCCTGGCCGGGCGGGCCCTGGCCGGCCTGGGCATCGGCGGCGCCTGGGGCGCCGGCCAGGCGATGCTCGGCGAGACTTTCCCACCCGCTCTGCGCGGCCGTGCCGGCGCGATCGCGCAGACCGGCGCGCCCGCCGGGCTCGGCCTGGCGGCCATCGCCGGCTCGTTCCTCGCGCCGCAGATCGGCTGGCGGGCGGTGTTCCTCCTCGCGGTCGCTCCCGCGCTGGTGCTGCTCGCCTGGCGGCGCCTGCCGGAGTCGGACCTCTGGCGCGAGCACCGCCGGCGGATGCATGCGGGCACGCTGGCCGGCGCCGATCTCCTCCATGCCCGGCGGCCGATCCTGGTCCAGCTCGTGGCGCCCGATCTCGCCGGCGTCTTCCTGCGCGCCTTCCTGCTCACCACGTGGAACATGTCGGCCTACTGGTTCTCGGTGGTCTGGCTGCCGCGCTATCTGCAGAAGCAGCGCGGTCTCACCATCTTCGGCTCGGGCTGGTGGACGCTCACCTTCGTGGCTGGATCGCTTCTCGGCTATCTCACCTTCGGCTGGGTCTCGGACGCCCTCGGCCGCCGCCGCTCTTTCACCCTCTACAGCGGCGTCACCGCGGCCGGGCTCCTCCTCATCACGCTGTTCTGGGACGCCCTCGCGCCGCATCCGCTCCTGGGGCTCGGCTGCCTGCTGATCGCGGGCTTCGGCACCGGCACCTGGTCGTGCTACGGGCCGTATTTCTCCGAGCTGTTCCCCACCCGGGTGCGCGGCGCCGCAATGTCTGTGATCATGAACGTCACGCGTGGCGTCCAGTTCCTGGCGCCGCTGGTGATCGCCGCGGTGGCCGGGCGGTGGGGCCTCGCCGGCGGGATCGCGCTCGCGGCCGGGTTCGCCGTCCTCGCCGGAGCGTGGGTGTGGACGCTGCCCGAGACCGCGGGTGCGAGAATCGAGATCTGATGAAAGAGCCACAGACAGCCGATCTCGGCTTCCGGCGCGTCGTCTCCCGCTGGGAGATCGTCGCCTTCTCGATCAACGACGTGATCGGCAGCGGCGTCTACCTGCTGCCGGCGGCCGCCGCGGCGATCCTCGGCGCGGCGAGCGTCGGCGCGGTGGTGCTCGCCGGCTTCGCCGTCCTCCTGCTGGTGCTCTGCTTTGCCGAGGCGGCGAGCCACTTCGACCGCCCGGGCGGCGCCTACCTCTATACCCGCCACGCTTTCGGCGACCTGGTGGGCTTCGAGGTGGGGTGGATGACCTGGATCGCCCGCGTGTCCTCCGTCTCCTCGCTCTCGGTGGGCTTCGCCCAGGCCCTGAGCTATCTCTGGCCGGCGACTCGCCAGGGATGGTCGCAGGGGCTCGCGATCGCCCTGCCCCTCCTCGCCCTCACCGTCATCAACGTGATCGGCGTCAAGTCGGGAGTGCGGACGGCGGTCTTCCTGGCCGTCTCGAAGACGCTGCCGCTGCTCCTCTACATCGCCGTCGGGGTGTTCGCGTTCTCAGGAGCGGTCTTCAAAGGCGCAGGCGCCGCGCCGCGCAGCGGCACACTGGGCGAGGCGGCTCTCCTCCTCCTCTTCGCCTATGCCGGGTTCGAGAACACGGCAGCCCCTGCGGGCGAGTTCAAGAACCCGCGCCGCGACGTCCCCTTCGCGCTCATCGCCCAGATCGTCATCGTCACCCTGATTTACTCGGCAGTGCAGTTGGTGGCCCTGGGGACGCTGCCGGGCGTGGCGGCGTCGAAGACTCCCCTCGCCGACTCGGCGCGCCTTTTCCTCGGCTCCTGGGGCGGCTGGCTGATGACGTTCGGCGCGGTGGTGTCGATCCTCGGCACCAACAGCAACACGGTGCTTTCCGGACCGCGCTATCTCTTCGCGCTCGCCGAGGACGGCTACGGCCCGCGCGCTCTCGCAACCCTCCACCCGCGCTTCCGCACCCCGGTGCTGGCCATCCTGCTGCAGAGCGCCATCGCTCTGCCGTTGGCGTTTGCGGGGACGTTCGAAGAGCTCGCCAAGCTGTCGGTGATGGCGCGCCTGGCGACCTATCTGGGCACGGCGGTCGCCGTCCCGGTCCTGCGCCGCAAGCTCGCCGGCTCCCGGGAGCGCGTGGTGCGCCTGCCGGGAGGGCCACTGATCCCGGCTGCCGCGGCGTTGGTCTGCATCGTGCTCGCCGCCAGCGCCAAGATGGAGAATCTGGTGGCCGCGGGCATCGCCATCCTGGTCGGGCTGGTCATCTATGCTTTGCGGAGACTGCCACCGCCGGCGGCACCCACTCACCACGGTAGGGAGCCTTCATGAACAGCTTCGCTCTCTCGGCGACGATCTCCGGGCTCCCCTTCATGGCCAGCGCCTCGCGGTAGCAGCGCACCGCCTCCGCCCTTCTGCCCAGGGCGTCCAGGGCCATGCCGTGGCGCAGGCGGGCCAGCGACTGGTAGTCGGTGCGGAGAGGCCGCCGCGCGTTCAAGTCCTCCAGCCGTTCCAGGTAGGCGAGAGCCACGCTGTGGTGATCGCGCTGCATCTCGACCCGGGAGAGGACGTAGAGCGCCTGCTCTTCCACCGCATTGGTGTACCCGGTCCGCCCCTTCTGGCAGAGCGCCAGGATCTCCTCGAAGACGCGGCTCGCGTCGGCTACCCGCCCGAGCCGCTCGTCGATCCGCCCTTCCCAGAGATGGAAGAGCGAGTTGTCCGGATAGCGCTGGCGCAGCCCTTGGGCCAGGCGCAGGGCGGTCGGATAGTTCTGCTCGAAGAGATATTGGATTTGGAGGAGCGAATAGGCGGTCTCGGTGCCGACGAAGCGGCCCCTGGTCATCGCCCGGTCGAGCTCGGCCAGACCGCGCTCCCGGTTTCCCTTGGGAAAGAAGAGGGCGAACGGACGCAGGATCTTGTAACGTTTCGGGACCACGTCCGCCAGATAATCAAAGAGGCCGATGCCGAAGTAGAGGTCATCGTTGCCGGGATCGCGGGCCAGGACGTCGCGGAGGTAGCCCAGGGCCTGTTTGCCGTCCCGGGCGGCCCGCAGATAGCGCCGGCGGTCGGAATGCAGGCGGCCGCGGAAGGCCAGGGCGCCGGACTTGAAAAACAAGGCGTCGATGTCGCGGCGGTCCGCTTTGAGGCGCCGGTCGCAGCGTGCGATGACCTCCTCCATGTCGGCGAGGAAGGCGTCGTCCTGCGAGGAGTCGTCGGGCTCGAGCTGCATCGCCCACCACGGCAGCAGGCCGTGCAGGAACGGGCTCACCGGATGCTCGGGGTAGCGCAGGGCGAGCTCGTTGAAGACGTCGTCCGCGGTGGCGAAGTCCATGTCGTAGAGGGCGTTGAGCCCTTTGCTGGCCGCCTCCTGGAAGCCGGGGTCGGCGAGGATCGACGCAGCTTGGGGAGGGGTCTGGGCGCGCGCGGCCGGCCCTGCGAGGAGCGCGAGCAGCACGAGAGGCAGAGCGCAGAGGCGCGAGCGTTCCATGCTGGGGAAAACTGCCGGGCTGGAGGGCGCTATTCCGACACGGTATAATAAAGCAGGCTTGTTCCTCTGTTTCTGTCGATTGGGTTGAGTCACCTGGTGTCGTCCCCTGTGCGTTGTCCGTCGGCGCGGGAGCAGGGGTAGAAGCCGTAGTGTATTTCGCCGGACCGCCGGTTCGGCGCAGGAGACGTGCACAACAGGAGGATACGATGAAACAAGGTAGAGCTTCACGCGGGACCATCTTCTTCACGTTCGCGGTGCTGGCGGTGTGCGTGGCATCGGCCGTCGGAGCGCCGGCGCAGGTCAACGCGGCATCGCAGCGCCGCCCGATCATCGAATCGTCGTTCAGCGACCAGGCCTGGAAGGGAATGCAGACGGCAGCCCGGCCGTGGACCCGGGAGGAGATGATGAGCGCCATCCCGGACGACCTGCCGGGAGTGAATGACGAGACGCTCCAGAGGTGGGCTTCTGAGGAGCTGTCCGGCAGCGTCTACAACACCGCGGGCGGTCCCGGCTTCATCCCCGGCGGCGGTCCGGGCGGCCAAGTCAACAAGATGGAGGCGGAGGCGCAGGTGGTGAGCGGCACGGGACCGATCGATCCGCTCGGCTACAGCTATCCGGCGCCGTTCACGCGCTACGAGGCCTTCCCCAACTACACCACCTACCCGTTCCGGACCGTGGGCAAAGTGTTCTTCACCAAGCCCGGGATCGGCAACTTCGTCTGCTCAGGCTCTTCCATCGGCGGCGACGGCGTGCTCACCGCCGCCCACTGCGTGCATGACAGCGCCACCAGCACCTTCTGGTCCAACTGGGTCTTCGTCCCGGCTTACAAGAGCGGCGCCGCGCCCTACGGGCAATGGACAGCGAACCACCTCTGGTTCCTCTCCGGATATCAGGACGGCGGCGGCGGCGACAGCCGGTTCGACATCGGCGGCGCCGTTCTCAACCGCAAAGGCACCACCAGGATCAGCGCTTCGGTCGGCTTCCTGGGCTTCCAGTGGAACCAGAGCAACACCTCCACGTCCGCCCACTGGGCGATCCTCGGCTATCCGCAGGCCGCGCCGTTCAACGGCAACACCCAGCAGGTCTGCCAGACCTCCTTCGCCTATACCGCGGGCGGCAGCGCGCCGAGCCCGATCGGCGTCGGCTGCGATCAGACCGGCGGGACGAGCGGCGGGCCATGGGTCCGCAGCTTCTCCGGCCTGGCCGGCGCCACCAACTACGCCAACGGCGTCAACTCCTACCGCCGCTGCTTCGACCAGGGCTGCACCAGCCTGTACATCTACGAGCTGTTCTCTCCCTACTTCGACAACAACGCGAAGTTCCTGCGCGACTGCATCGTGAACTCGGTGCCGGGCAATCCGGCCGATCCCGGCCAGGGCTGCGCTCCCGGAACCTAACTTCCGAACGCCCTTTCCGAGGATACCCACCGGCCGGCGGAGCCTCCGCCGGCCGGTTTCATTGGTGCTTGGCGAGGCGGAAGGTACCGGCCATCGCCGACCCCTCCCGGCCCAGGGGGATCAGCGCGATCACGCAGCGCTCCGCGGCGTAGTAGAAGAATTCGTTCGGCGCCGAGAGGCGCGGATCGCGCACCCGGAGCGCCTCCCGGGCGCCCGGCGCCTCGAGAGCCGTCAAGGGGCTCGCCGTAGCGCCGCCGGGCAGGCGCCCGTTGGCCTCCAGCCAGGAACGCAGCGATCCGGAGGTGGCGGCGAAGACCTCCACGGCGAGCTCCGGCGGCTGCAGGGCGGCCGTCTCGCTGGCCGCGAGACCGCGGTCGAGGAAAGCCACCCGGTGGAGGAGCGGCGGCCGCCGCTCCGGCAGCGCCTCGGGCAGGATCAGGAGCGAAGCGGGATAGCGCAGGGAAAAGCCGCAGGCGGGATCGTGGTAGGTCTTCCAGCCGGCGGTGCTCACAGTGGGCTCGGCAAGGGCGAGGACCAACATGAGAAGCAGGCTCGATGAAGGCACGCGGTCTCCTCTCTCACACGCGGTCACTCGGTCGGGATCAGCGCGCCCGGCACCAGCCGGCAGCGATCGGGGTCCCACCGCCACTGCGCCTCGCGTCCATGCAGGTGCACGCCGCCCAGCCAGCGGTCCACGCCGTGAATGCGCACCCAGTCGTCGCGCCCCGCCAGCACTTCCTGGCCGGTGGCAGTGAGCGTCACTCTCTGGCTGCGCGGGCTGCCGGTCGGCTCGTGCTCGAGCCGGATCAGGCGGCGAGGATCGGTCGACAGCCCGACCAGGCAGTGGTGGAACGAGGAGTCGCCCATGAAGATGCGTTCCTCGGTCTGCTGGACCGCCGCGAAGAGGGCCTCGAACGAGGCGGCGCCGCCTGCTGCGTCCAGAGCCGCGAGGGCCTGGTTCTCGGTGCGCGCGAGCCCGTTGCGCGTGGAAGGAAATTCCTCCAGATGGCGGTGCAGCGCACCGGCGAGGAAGGGCAAGGCCGATGTGTCGCGGCGCAAGGCCACTTCGAGGCCGACGGGCTCGGGGGCGCAGAAGACGCGCCACGCATGCCGGGCGAGCACGAGTTGGGCGCGGGTCACCGGCTGCCTGGCCGCCAGCAACGAGCCCATCTGCTCCGGAGTGAGCTGGCCGAGACCGTGGAACGGCTCGATGCCCGGAAACTCGCCGATGCAGATCAGGCTCAGCTTGGTGAGACCGAGGTCGCGCGATGCGAACCCGTCGAGGAGGCGGATGAGCTGGAGCTGGTCGAACAGGTCGTGCTCGAACCACAGGACGACTTCGTCGTAGGTGTGGGCCTCGTCGACGGCATGGTCCCAGGCCGTCAAATCGGCCAGGCACTCGTCGTAGCCGGCGTACCCGCTCTCCGCGAGGTAGCGCGCCCGCACCTTGCGCCAACGCTCCGGCGGCAGGCCCGCCGGCGTCGGTCCTTCGTGCAGCACATCGGCGCTCTGCGTGACCCGGCCGGCGACGCCGGAGCGCTGGATGCCGTCGGCCGCGGAGCTTCCGTTGGTGATGTGGAGCAGCCGCGCTGCCCCCCGGGCGGCGCGGATGAACCGCTCCGGGGAGATGGCGACGAACGGCAGCGGGACCGGAGTCCGGCGGCTGCGGATGTTGGATTCGGCCATGGCGGGGAAGGCCCCAAGCGGCGGACCGACGTCGGATGCTCCCGCGATTCTACGTCACTCTCGCGACTCCCGGCGCGCCGACTCGCCCTCTTCTCCCATCGCCCACCCAACAGCCCGGAGAGGGACGGTTGGAGCACGATGGGAGAGAGAAGGTGTCAAGGGCTCACTTCCCCTTCGCCGGCTCCTTGGCCTTCACCGTTTCCAGGCTGATCGCGACCTTGACGTCGTCGCCGAGGAGGGCGCCACCGTTGTCGAGCGCCTTGTTCCAGACGATCCCGTAGTCCTTGCGGTTGAGGGTGGTCTCGGTGGAGAAGCCGGCGCGCTGGTTGCCCCAGGGATCCTTGATGGTGCCGCCGAAGGTCACCGGCAGGGTGACCTCCTTGCTCACGCCGTGGATGGTCAAGGTGCCGGTGACCGCGTACTGGTCCTTGCCCGTCGCCTTGATGCTCTTGCTCTTGAAGGTGAGCTCGGGGAACTTTTCGACGTCGAAGAAGTCCGCCGAGCGCAGGTGCTTGTCGCGGTCGGCGACGCCGGTGTCGATGGTCGCGGCTTTGATGTTGAATTCCACCGCCGAGCTCTCCATCTTGGCGGGATCGAGCTGGACGGTCCCTTTGAAGTCATCGAACTTGCCGCGCACCTGGGTCACCAGGTGGCGGATCTGGAACGAGACCTCGGAATGGGCCGGATCGACGGTGTAGGTGTCGACGGCCAGCGCGGGCGCGGCAGCACCGGTGAGGACGGTCAAGGCGACGGCGGTGAGAAACGCACGGAACATGGGTTGGTCTCCTTTTTGTCGTTCAAATGCACCGGTGCCCGGCGCGGATGGCGTCGAGCAACCGGATGAGCTGGATCTGGTCTTCGGGCCCGAGCATCGCCAGCGCGTCGTCGTCGGCCTCGTCCATCGGGGCGTCGATCCGCTGGACGAGCGCGTGTCCTTCGGGAGTCAGCCGGCACAACACCTGACGCCGGTCTCCAGGCGAGCGCTCCCGGCGTGCGAGCCCCTTGGCTTCGAGGCGGTCGAGGAGCCGCGTCACACCGGGCGCCTCTTCGAGCATGCGCTCGCCGATCGCGAGCGTGGGCAGCCCGTCGCAGCCCGCTCCGCGCAGGATGCGCAGGACGTTGTACTGCTGCGGGGTGACGTCGAACGGCTCCAGCACCCGAGCCAGGAAGCGGCGGACGACGTCGGCGGTGCGCAACAGGCCCAGAATCCCCTCCTGGCTATGGGAGCGGAACGGCTTCGTCTGCTGGATCTCGCGCTGCAGGGAGCTCTGCCCGTCTTTCATCGAGGACGAACTCTACCCATGAATGGTTGACATGTCAAGTGTTCATCCCTGCTGCTTCGGGGAGGGTTCTGACCCCCATGCTAAAATCTCTATCCATCCAGAGGAATTCTTTGATGCGCGTACCCCAAGCTTTCGCCGTCTCCCTTCTTCTCGCCCTCCCCGCTGGACCCGCCGCGGCGTCCGGGGTGATCGTGGTCCACAACTCGAAAGAGCTCCAGGCGGCGTTCGGCGCCGTCATGGACGGCGGGATCATCGAGGCGGCGCCGAATGTCTATCCGGCGCCGGCCAAGGGGTTCAGCATCGGCAATGCCCGCAAAGGGTTCACGGTGCGAGCCTTGAAACCCGCCACCGTGTTCCTCGACGGGAAGGGCACGGACACGATCCTGCGCTTCAAGAACGGCGATCGCTCGAAGGGGAAGCCCGTGGTGTTCCGGAGGCTTACTTTTCGGAACGGCGTTTCCGTCACCGAGGGGCAGTCTGGAGGCGTCACGCTGGCGGCAGCCGAAGCCCGCTTCGAGCAATGCAGCTTTCTGCAGAATACGGCCACGGGAAAAACGACCGGCGGCGGTGCGGTGCTAATGAACGCGAACAGCGCGGCGACCTTCGTGAACAGCAACTTCCGCAACAACTCGTCGCAGAACCGCGGCGGCGCCATCGAGGACATCGGGTCGTCCCTCACCGTGCAGGGTGGTCAATTCACCGACAACCACACGAACCTGCCGGGTCACAAACCGACGTCGGCGGGCGGCGCGGTCTACCTCCTGGATGGGACCGCGCACATCTCCGACGCGCGCTTCGAGCGCAACGAGACAGGATGGACGGGCGGCGCCATCTACGCTTTCGGACACTGGACGGACCCCGTGAGCACGCCCAGGGCCGAGGTCGTGGTGATCCGTTCGACCTTCCTCGCCAACCGGGCCGTGCCGAATCCCTGCTGCGGACAATCGTCTGCGACCTCGGGTGGCGCCGTTCACGTCGAGGACCAGGCGACGCTCCGGGTGTTCGGCTCCCAGTTCTTCGACAACGCCGCGGACGACGGCGGCGCCCTCGACTCCTACCGGGCGGTGATCGAGGTGAACGGCTCCCTCTTCCTCGGCAACCGGACGCCGGTGGTCGCCGGCCGGCTGGGCATTGGCGGAGCGATCTCCGTGGCCTCCAACGACTCGGCGGCGGACGGGGCCACCAACCGCCGGCCCGGGCAGCTCAGCGTGACCGACTCGCTCGTGCAGGGCGGCGCCGCCCCGCCGGCGACGTCGGCTCAGGCCGGCGGTTGCATCGCCGTCGAAGGGGACTGGAGCCGCGCCTACGGAGTGGGCGTCCCGGCGCTGGGCACGCTGGCCGAGAATCGCGCTCCGGTGATGATCCGCCGGGTGGCCTTCGCCGACTGTGACGTCCAGAAATCGTCCGCCGGCGGCGGCCTGGGTGGCGCGGTCTCCGCCGTGATGGTCGATCTGGTGATGGACGGCTCGCTGGTCTTCGACTCCGACGCCCGCGGCGACGGCTCTGGCGTCGGGGGCGGCGGGCTGGCTCTGCAGCGCGAGTCAACGGCGGTCATCACCGGGACCACCTTCGCCCATGATACGGCCCCGAAAACCGGCGGAGCCCTTTACCTGGCCGGCTCCACGGTCCAAGTGACGGGCTGCCGCTTCCTGCGCAACGAGGTCGGCGGTCGCATTCAGGGCGCCGCGATCTTCGCCATTCCGCAGCTCGGCGCCGCCTTCCCGGCCCGCGACGTCGGCGGCCTGGTGCAAGGCTCACTGTTCGCCGACAACGCGGGCATCCCGATCTGGGACGTGGATCCGCCCAGTGCACCGTTCAACGAGATGCAGTACGACGACAACCAGTTCTACCCGCCGGGCGACCTGGTTTACGGCAACAGTAGAACCGCCCCGAACGGAGCTGACGTCGCGACGCTCAACAACCTGAAGGGCAACGGCAATGTGCTTCTGTTCAACCGCCCTGCCGCGGGGATCGTCCTCGCCTCGCCGGCGAGCCTCGGCACCGGCGCTCCGCCCGCCTCCATGTCGTTCCTCGCCTATGCCTGGATCGGAGGCGCTGCCAACCTGGCCGGCCAATCCCTGAACGGCAACGCGGGCCTCCTGCCGGTGGGCGCGACCGGCACGTATACGCTCTCGGTGGATGGCAGCGCCGTGTCCAGCTCTCAGCTCGCCGCGGCTCCCTGCACCCTGACCAACCTCTGCCGGTGACCCGGCGGGCCGACATGCGTTACGATCCTTGCCGACACCGCTCGCGCAGCCCGGGAGCGTGAACCTATGGCCCATCTGGTCCTCCACGACGTCGACCCCAAAGTGATCGAAGAGCTGCTGCGGCGGGCCGATCCTCACGGCCGGTCGATCGAGGAGGAAGCGAAGAAGACCCTCGAAGAGGCCCTCGGCCTGTCGCACGCCCGCGCTCTGCGCGCGGCGCGGCGAATCCGGGCCGAGCTCGCCCAGCCCTTCGGCGACAGCGCCGAGATCCTGCGCGAGGACCGCGACCGGTGAGGGTCCGATGACGATGCGGCGCTACGTGGTCGACGCCAGCGTGGCGGCCAAGTGGTATTTCCCGGAGCCCCTCTCCGAGCGCGCCGACGCCCTCCTGGAGCAGCGCAGCGAGCTCCTCGCGCCGGACGTTCTGCTGATCGAGATCGCCCAGCTCGCCTGGAAGCGTGCGCGGCGCGGCGAAATCGGCGAGGCCACCGCGGACCGCATCGTGGCCGAGCTGCGCAAGGTCCCGTTCGAGCTCAAGCCCACGGCCGAGCTGGTCACCGCCGCCCTCCCGCTCGCCCTGCACCGGGGCTTCACCCTGACCGACGCCTTCTATATCGCCCTCGCCATCCAGGCCGGCTGCCCGCTGGTCACCGCGGACCGCCGGCTCTACGACGCGTTGCGCGCCGGCTCCCTCGCCGAGAATGCCTTCTGGCTCGGCGATTTCTCCTGAGAATCGAGGAACCAACATGAGCGGCGGCAGACGGGAGGACGTCGAGTCCATCGACGCCATCGTGAAGGCGCTGTACGACAACATCTCCGGCCCGGCCGGTCCCCGCGATTGGGAGCGCGAGCGCTTCATGCTCGCCCCGGGAGCGCGCCTGCAACCCACCAAGCCGACGCCGGAAGGAGGCGCCATCATGGACGTCTTCGACGTCGACGGCTACGCCGCGTCGCGCGGCCCCTTCTTCGCCGCCGCTCCCTTTTACGAGGTCGAGATCGCCCGCCGGGTCGACCGCTTTGGCAACATCGCCCACGTCTGGAGCACCTATGAAGGCCGCCGCACGCCCGAAGGCGAACCCTTCTTCCGCGGGATCAACAGCATCCAGCTCTTCTACGACGGCGACCGCTGGTGGATCGTCTCCGTGCTGTGGGACAACGAGCGGGAGGAGAACCCTCTGCCGGCGCATTGATTTGCCTTGCGCCCGCGGCCTCCGGCATGTCCCTCGCAAGCGCGACGGAAGGGAGGTGAAACCATGATTCGCAAGCTCAAGAGCGGGGAATACCGGTTGTACTCACGAAAGAAGGACGCCAAGACAGGGAAGCGGAAGAACCTGGGGACGTTCCCATCCCGCGAGGCGGCGGAAAAGCACGAGCGGGCCGTCCAGTACTTCAAGAGACACTGAGTCCTCCGACGGAGTGTAATGTCGATCGTAATCAAGGGCGTGTAAGCTGGGCCGGCAATGGCGATCGAGGGAGACCTCGCGGACATCGGGGTACCGACCATGGTGCAGATGATCTGCATGGAGCGCCGGAACCTTGCTCTCTTCGTCCAGCGGCACGGCGAAGAGGCGGCCGTCCATTTCGACGCCGGCCAGGTCGTCCACGCTTCGCTCGGCGAGCTTCAGGGCGAAGACGCCATCTACCGCCTCCTCACCTGGACCGACGGCACTTTCCGGCTCACCGGTGGATCAGCCGTCCCGGCGCAGACGACGATCCGCAGAGATTGGAACCAGCTCCTCCTCGAAGGAATGCGCAAGCTCGACGAGAGCCGGCGCGACCGTGGGCTGGCGCTCACCCGGTCGGCGCTCGACGTATAGCCGGCCCCCTCATCAGTTGGCTCGCGCGGGTCTGTGGCTCGCCGTGTCGATTTCGCGGCGGCTCATTCGTCGTCACTGTAGAGCCAGGCGTGGACACCCGGTCGAGACCGCCGGAAGCCCGGCTCCGAACCCGACAACCCAGAAGGAGAGATCCCAATGCGATTCATGGTGATCGTCAAGGCCGACAAGGACTCCGAGGCAGGCGTCATGCCGAGCGAGAAGCTCCTCGCCGATATGGGGAAGTTCAACGAAGAGCTGGTGAAGGCCGGTGTGATGCTGGCGGGCGAAGGGCTCCAACCGAGCTCGAAGGGCGCGCGCGTCCGCTTCTCTGGCGGCAAGCGCACCGTGATCGACGGGCCCTTTGCCGAGACCAAGGAGCTCGTCGCAGGCTTCTGGCTGTGGCAGGTGAAGACGAAGGAGGAGGCGATCGAATGGCTCAAGCGAGCCCCGTTCGAGGAGACCGAGGTGGAGATCCGCCAGGTGTTCGAGGCTGAGGACTTCGGCGCCGAATTCACTCCGGAGCTCAGGGAGCAGGAGGAGCGCCTGCGCGCCCAGATGGCCGAGCAGCAGAAGACGGCGTGACGCTCCCGCCGCAGCGGGCGGCGGCTTGCGCTCGCGGAGCGAAGATGGTGTGATCGGTCGCCGTGACGGCGACCGATACCCATCGCGCGATCGACGCAGTCTGGAGGATCGAATCGGCCAGGCTCATCGCCGGTCTGGCGCGGATGGTGCGCGACGTCGGGCTCGCCGAAGATCTGGCGCAGGACGCTCTCGTCGTCGCGCTCGAGCGGTGGCCGGAGTCGGGAGTCCCGGACAACCCGGGAGCCTGGCTCATGGCCACTGCGAAGCACCGGGCGATCGACCGGCTGCGCCGCAGCCAGCTCCTCGAGCGCAAGCACCAAGAGCTCGGCCGCGATCTCGAAACCCGGCAGGAGACGGCCGTGGCGGACTTCGAAGCGGCGATCGACGACGACGTCGGCGACGATCTCCTGCGCCTCATGTTCACCGCCTGTCATCCGGTGCTCGCCAGCGAGGCGCGCGTGGCGCTCACGCTCCGCCTGCTCGGCGGTCTGACGACCGACGAGATCGCGCGCGCCTTCCTCGTCCCGGAGCCGACGGTCGCCCAGCGCATCGTCCGGGCCAAGCGGACCCTCGCGGAAGCCCACGTCCCCTTCGAGGTCCCTCGCGGAGCCGAGCGCGCCGCCCGTCTGTCGTCGGTCCTCGAAGTCATCTACCTCGTGTTCAACGAGGGCTACTCGGCGACCGCAGGCGACGACTGGATGCGTCCCGCTCTCTGCGAGGATGCGCTCCGTCTCGGGCGGATCCTGGCCGAGCTCGCGCCGCAGGAGCCGGAGGTCCACGGCCTCGTCGCGCTCATGGAGATCCAGGCGTCGCGTTCCAGGGCGCGGGTCGGCCCGTCGGGAGAGCCCATCCTGCTCCTCGATCAAAACCGCGCGCGTTGGGACCAGCTCCTGATCCGCCGTGGGCTCGCGGCGCTCGAACGGGCCGCAAAGCTCGGCGGCGCGCAGGGTCCGTATGCGCTGCAGGCCGCGATCGCCGCCTGTCACGCGCGAGCCAGGACCCCGGAAGAGACGGATTGGTTGCGGATCACCGCGCTCTACGCGACGCTCGCCGCTCTCACGCCTTCCCCTGTCGTCGAGCTGAACCGCGCGGTGGCCGTCGCGATGGCCTTCGGCCCGCACGCGGGCCTCGAGATCGTCGACGCGCTGACCGCGGAGCCATCGCTCAAGGCGTACCATCTCCTGCCCAGCGTGCGCGGCGACCTGCTGACGAAGCTCGGCCGTTTCGGCGAGGCCCGTGTGGAATTCGAGCGGGCGGCGTCGCTCACCCGCAACGTCCGCGAGCGCGAGCTGCTCCTCGAGCGCGCCGCCGCGTGTTAGGTGGACCGAGCCGACGTCAAGCCAGCCCCGGTCGCCGATCGTCGTCCGCGTCTGAGCGCGACACCTCGTCCGCGGAGCCTTTCACCGCCGCCGCGGTACGTTTCTCCTCGGTGGCGGCACGTTCATCCTCCTCCGCGGGTAGTGCTGTCCCTTACGAAGTTAGTGGCACGGCCCGTGCCTAGCGGCTCCATCTAGGGTATACGTCCTCTCAGAGAGAGGACTCCCCCTCACTCACGACACGGAAGCGGCCCGGCGGAGCGGTTGGACGTCCCGCCGGACCTGACCCGAGCAAGGAAGCTACCCTATGCCCGAGCTGCCCGAAGTGTACCCCACGCCCCTTGACCCCGCCCCGCCGCCCGTCACCCCGCCCAGCATCTTCCCTGCACCGTGGCGGACCGGCCACACCTTCAGCGAATGCTTCCTCTTGTACGTCCAGGAGGAGGCCGTCCGCGACCTCCTGCGGACGATCGGTTGCGCGCTGTTCGACGCCTTCCTGAACGCCAGCCTGCCCGAGTTTCCGGAGGGGGTCACCGTCGCCGAGCTGCGGGCGGCCGTGGCCGATCTCCGGCACCTGCAACGGTTCCTCGCAGGCGTCGGCCGGGAGCACGAGGAAGCACCGCTCTCGGAGCCCGAGACGGTGCTTTCTCAGTTTGCCGCTCGGCAGGCCGTAGAGCTGGCGCGGGTCGCCGACGACATCGACGCGGCGCTCGACGTCGCGGCCGGGAAGGGAGCGGCGTAGCCATGGCACAGCGACAGCCACGCGACGCCCGACCGCTCGGCGCGGCGGTCCCCGCCTTCATCCTCCCGGCCCGCTTCGAGGACTTCGAGGGGCTCCGGGAAACCACCCTCGCCGCCATCACGGACAAGCTCACGAACGCCACGCTGCGCACCCTTGGGCAGGTGGTCTACGACCTGGTTCTCGAATGCGGCCACCTGTGGCCCAAGCCAAAGGGCGGCGCCTACTTCCAGCAGTGCCAGGCCGTGCTCGGCGATCTCCGCCACCTGGAAGGCTGGTTTGCCCACCTCGACAGCCAACGCACGGAGGCGGCGCTCGCCCCGGAGGAGGAGAAGGTGTCCGTCGCCTGCGGCGGGTTCCGTCTCGCGCTCAAGGCTGTCGGGGACGATCTCCAGCGCGCGCTCGGCCCGCGCGTCATCGGCAACAGCGCGACGGCTACCGATTCGATCCGGGTCCCGCTCCCGGATATCGAGGAGATCGCCGCCATCCTCTCCCCTCAGCCGTGGGCTGAGAGCGCCAACTTCGCGCGGCAGTGGATCATCTTCCGGGGGCTCCGGGGCGAGGGTGAAGGCACCGGAGCGCTCCTGCATCAACTCCGCTCCAGGGCCAACGCGGAGGGCGCTTTCGGCGCCTATCACGTCCTCGCCCTGGAGCTGCTCTCCATGCTCCGGGAGCGGGGCGGGGACGCCCCGTTGCGTCGTCTCGGAGTGACCGACCTCGCCGCGCACCTCCTCAAGGCGCCCGGCATCCCGAAGGACGTCGCCGAGCACTACGCGGAGCACCTGCTGTGAAAGTCGCTACATTCACCGTTCACGCGACGGCTGAGCAATCCCGCAGGTGGAAGATGGCCGCGGAGAGTGAGGGCCACCGCTCGGCCGGTACGTGGCTCGCGGCGGCGGCGGATGCCTACCTCAAGGTGCGAGCCCGGGCGGGCCTTCCCCTGCCCCTCGCGTGGCACCGCAACGGTCGCTTTCGGGTGATCCTCATGGACGGCGCCGACGTTGAAGTCCGGGGCGTCGTCTCTCCGCCGTTCGGTATCTTCCAGGGTACGGCAGAGGGGCCGGACGGCAACCCGCGGCGGACGCTAGTACACCTCCCTACGCGTCGCGTCGTGGCGACGCTGAGAACGTCCGCGCAGTGCCGCGCGCTGGCGGCAGAGTTGGCCGTCGTGTTGATTAGGGGCGATCCCCTCCCGACTCCCGGGGCGGTGGTCGAGCGCCACGAGCGGGAAGCGAAGTAAGCAGGACGGGGCCGGCTCCGAGAGGGGCCGGCCCTATTCCTTCGCAGGCTCGTCTGAAAGGCCAGCCGCCCGCGTCACCTTCTCCGCGATCTGATCTAGCCATTTCTTGAACTCCGCGCAGCTTTTCTCTGATAGTCCTCCGTTCGGCCACAAGAGCCTCGCGTGACCCTCTGGGAAACTAGCGGAGTCCTCTCTCAGCCCAGACGGGGACCCGAAATACATCTCAATACCGGTATAGACCGCTTGAATTTGAGCCTCCCGGCCGCGTTCAAAATCTGCGGCCTTGTTCATCGCTAAATCATACCCCATCTCCAAGGAACTCATCCGCGGCCTTTCGGGCCTTTCGGGCATTCCTTGGCTCTCCTGCCCGGCCTTTTCAAGGGCTTCGAGTTCGTCCAGTCCCGCTACCCTTTCCTCTCCTTTGGGTTCGCTCAAAGGCACACTCCTTCCTTTCCACCCCTTGCGGGGTTGACAAGAGAGGTGCCGATCCAGGAAGATGGGGATACGCTATTTGTATCTCCCGCCCTGCCCAGGGCACCCCGCAACAGCCTTAGAAGTCTTGGAGCCCGTTACCAGCGGGCTCCGCCTGTCTCATTGTTGTTTCTCCTCCCGCGCAATGACTACTCTACCATCCTTCGCTGCCTGATAGACTCCCTCTCGGCGCGGCTAGGTTTGGCCGCCGAACGCCGGTCCCCCACAGCCGGCCCGCCGCGCCGTTTCTCCCTCTCCCGTGGGCCGGCACCTGTGGGGGTGCGCCATCGCGAAGCGCGGCAGAAAACGGAAGTTCCACCCCGCTGGAATTCAGCGCATGGTGGATCTTGTGGCGGCCGGTCAATCACGACGGGACGCAGCCGACGAAGCGACAAGGCTGTACGGTTCTCCCGCTCCTGAAACGTTTCGGAAGCACTACCGCGAGCTGGAGAGCAGCGGCCAGCTCCCGAAGCACTCTTCCCATATCGACCACGGCGTAGAGGCCCTGAAGGCCGCTCTCCGGCAGCGCAAGGACTCGGAAGAGGAAGCGAGACGCACTCTATCTGCCGCGGAGGAGAAAGCGCGGGCGATCGGACTAGACCTCAGTCGAGATTTAAACCTCCTCTTTACCTCTCTCCGCCAGAGGCACCTATCCCTCGACGACTTCCTCACAAGCAACCCCAGAGACCAGGCGGACCGCTTCCGTAGGAACGGAGTGACGGATGCAGACGAAGCCGGGAGGAAGCTTATCGAGGCTCACGAGGAGCGCGAGCTGCTCCGGCAGCAGCTTGAAGCGCTGCGAGAGGTGATAAGCCTCCGCTCCATCGTCCGTCAGGCGGAGTAGTTCTTCCCCGGGTGTACCGCGCGGCTGGGGGGAAATTGCGTCCCTGTGGGGATAAATTCCAGTTAGCCGGGGCGGAATTGAGGAGTAGGCGGGGGTTAATTCCGCATTCTTCCCCTCTAAGTCCTGTGCTTGCAATAGTTTCCGTCAGGCGCTAGCGTCTCTCTGGAAAGGCAAAGGCTCCGACGTGGAGCCGGAGCCTTTTGGGACCCGAGAGGGATCTCCCCCGCGGGAATCGACTTAGCGGTAAGCCGATCTTAGCGGGGGACGCCTCTCCGGGTCAAACACCGGAGGTGTGCGCAATGAGCGCAGAGGTGTGGAGCGGCGGGATCGGGACGGCCCGGGAGCTGTTGCGCCCGTGCTGGCCCCGGTCCCGCATAAAGTCCCGGGGCGGCGGGCGCGGTCCTATCCCTCCCCGCCGTCCTTCTTCAGCTCTCGGCGAGCCCCGGCTACCAAGGTCTCCCGGAGCCAGTCGCTCAAGTCGCCGGAGCCCTTGCGTCGTACCGCGTGCTCGGCCGCCTCTCGGATCAAGGCGTCGTGCTCGGGGAGTAGGCGGACGCGCATAGAGGCAGAGTGCTTGCGTGATTCTTCGATCTTCGGTCTAGCCATGACCGAAGGATACGCTCCAATGGGACTACAAGTCAAGAGCAAGAAACTTCGTCAAACCCCTTGACATCGGTTCCCGATGGGACTACACTAACAGCCATGGTAGTCAAGAACAAAACGGCCCCGGAAGTCGCGTCAACGACCGCCGGGGCCTCGAACCGCCCGACCGAAGCCGAACGGATCGCCATCCCCATTATGGCTTTCGGCCGGGCACCTTTCAAGGAGCCCGCCCATGGAATCGACCTCCTGCCCCTCCTGCCGTAGCACCGCCGCCAAGAAGCACGGCCACACCGCGGACGGCCGCCCGCGCCACCGCTGCGGCGCCTGCCGTCGGGTCTGGGTTGAAGGGCGGCTCCCGCGGGCCACTCGCCGCGCCCGGCGCATCACCGACGCGCAGGCGGAGATGATCCTCGGAATGCTCTGCGAGGGCTCCAGCATCCGGGCGGCCGAGCGGCTCACGGGCGTCGGGCAGCGCGCCATCCTGCGGCTCTTGGTCACGACCGGCCGCGGATGCGAGCGGCTCCTGTCGGAGAGGCTCCGCGGCGTTTCAGTGAATGACGTAGAGTGTGATGAAATCTGGAGCTTCGTTCACTGCAAAGAGGCGGTCCGGCGCAAGAGGCAGTACGACATCGAAAAGGCCGGCGACGCCTACACCTTCCTCGGAATTGAGCGCGGTAGCAAGCTCATCCTGGCTCACCATTGCGGTCGCCGCACGTCCGCGGACGCGAACGTCTTCATGGCCCGGCTGGCAACGGCCACGGATGGCCGCTTTCAGTTGAGTACAGACGGATGGGACGGCTACCCGGCGGCGATCGAGGAGCACCTGGGGGCTCGCGTGGACTACGCACAACAGGTCAAGGAATTCGGCAACGTGGGAGGCGAAGAGGGACGGCGTTATGCGCCGCCCCGCCTTATAGGCAGCGAGAAATTTTGGATCAGTGGCGAGCCCGTAGAGGACCGCGTCGGGACGTCCCGGATCGAAAGGTTTAACTGGACGCTGCGGACCGGCCTGCGGCGCTTCGTGCGGCTGTCGAATGGTTTTTCAAGGAAGCGCGAGAACCTTGCCGCCGCCGTGGCGATCTTCGTGGCTTACTACAACTTCGTCAAGTTCCACAAGTCAATCCGGATGACCCCGGCTATGAAGGCCGGCATCGTCCGCCGTCCGTGGTCGGTCGCCGACCTCCTCCGGGAGGCGGAAGGGCGGGAGCGGGAGATAGCGGTGATGGCGATGGCGGCGTAAGAGGTTAGATTGTCGGTTGCGGCCAGTCTTGCAGTTGTATTGTGGCTAGCTGCACTGCTATAAATTCGTGCATGCCTGGTAGATGGCATAAGCTCTCTAGTCCAGACATGCATTCAGCGCGACTCTTTAAAAGATTAAGACAACTGTTCGCGAATTCGTCACCAAGGAGAAGAGGCCCGATGTCGAGTATCTCGCGAGTCACATTGAGGTAGTTGTCAATCACTGTCGTGAGCAGCGGTTTAATTGTCTCAAGGTCTGTTGGTGGCTCGGATAGCTTTGAATCAAGTTTCTGAAGCGCCTGGTTGAATGATGGAAAGGCGTAGACTTCGAACATCCGGGAGACCGCCTTTCTTTCGGGAATCTTTTGTTCTCCCGTAGAGCGGAAAAAGTGAAGGGCGAGCGTAAAAAGCGGTGCGCACTTCTGGCGATAGACTTTCGTGAATTCGTCCATGTTCGCCTTGCGTTCTTTAGCCTCAATTCGCGCCTCTTCTGCGGCTAGACGTTCCTTGTGTTCGGCTTCTTCTGTCGCTAGACGCTGCGCATGCTCCTCCGCTTCGATCGTTCTCTGCCGCGCCGCCTCCTGTCGCTGGGCTTCCCGTTCCGCTGCTTCGCGGTCACGTTGCCGTTGCTCCTCCTGCCGCTGAGCTTCGCGCCGCTTCGTCGCGCGCTGGCGGAATCTCCAGACTAGACATACCCCTACTTCGGCGAATCCTGTCGCGCCGATCCCGGCCAATGCGCCTTGCCGGAAGGCGGTCAGAGCGCGATAGGAGCCCCAAACGCTTAACGCTGCCCCAATAACGACCGGATAGAGGGACCAGGCTAGCAGGATGACCAAAGCTCCCGCGGAGACGGCCAAAGCCACTAGCGAGACCTTGCCGCGCCGATTCATGGGGCCACCCGCCGGCCTTTGTGACCAATACAGACTGAGCGCTGCCAGGGACAAAGTAAGCAGGGAACCGCCGCCAAGAGCGACGAACTTCGGCCAGCCGAAGACGTCAACGGGCGTAACGGGAGATGGCATGGCGGCGAGCCTATCCGGAGCCCGGCCGGGCCGCCAAGGTTATAGGGAACGCTGCATGAGCCGGGCGGGCGGGGCGGGGCGGTTCTGGGGAGCGCGGCCACCGGCTCAGCCCCCCTCTCCAGAAGGAGCGCAAGGGGTCGGCGCGAGCGCTGGGGCAGGACTAACTCCGTAAGGGACAGCACTACCCCTCCGCGGAGTCTTCGCCCTGGGCCGCGGAACGTTCCGCCGCCGCCGCGGAACACTCCGCCGGGGAGGATGAACACTCCGCGACGGAGGAAAAACGTTCCGCGGCCGAGGATGAACACTCCGCGACGGAGGAAAAACATTCCGCGACGGAGGAAAGCCACTCCGCCGCTGAAGGCAAACGCTTCCCCGGGTCAGGTCAATCCTTCGTTCCCCGCCCGCGTTCGCTCCGGTCCCAGGTTCTTACGGCAGGGCGAGAGCCTGAAGAAGGGAAGCACCCCCACAGCCCTCTTCGAGAGAAGAGAACCCGTCCATCTCGCCGCCGCCGGCCTCCCCGGCACCGGCCGCCGCCTCCGTGCAGAGTCCGGTGGACAGGCTCTGATTTGACCTGGTTGCATAGCCGACAGCTTCTAAGTCGTCTAAGCGACCACCCGATTCCTGGGAGCCTGCCCGCAAGAGCCACCCAGAGAAGAACTTAGGAGCACAGGTCCGCCGGGTTCACCCACTCCATAGCGACATCTCGGCTATCGCCT
>Ga0075436_100000133_pt1 | contig 44358 bp, 40 predicted proteins | sample RhiMethybrSRZTD5_FD_75303 | JGI IMG/M metagenome (GOLD analysis project Ga0075436, IMG submission 75303) | Populus rhizosphere microbial communities from Tennessee, USA - Rhizosphere MetaG P. TD hybrid SRZTD5 | ecosystem: Host-associated > Plants > Roots > Rhizosphere > Soil | place: USA...
GTGGATGTAGGGGCTGGCCCGCTCGGGGCGGATGTCGATCAGCTCCGCGAAGTGGGGAAGGTCGAGTTGGAGGAGGAACGACGGGCCCCGCCGCCGTACCTCCTCCGCGTCGACGCTGCCGTCCTCGAACGCCCGCTCCCACTTGTAGTATTTCTTCTTCGTACGCCGGTACACCCGAAGGCCCTCGGCGGCGCCCGGGACCGGCGTCCCTGGGGGCAACTGGGGGGCGAGCCGCTGGAGGAGGTGCGCGGTCTTCATCGAGATGACGAACTCGCGCCCGGCGACCCGCGCCGCGTGGTAGAGGGTCGTGAGGCGGTCGACGTCCCTCGGGTAGCAGGTGGCGATCGCGAGCCTTGGGTTCCCCTCGAGGAGGCCGTCGACCCCGTCGCGGACGCCCTGCTCGGTGAAGTTCTTCCGCGGGTCGGGGCCCGCGCGGGTCCCCTCCATGATGAGGGCGTCCGGTCGCTCCTTCGCGCTGGCGGCCAGGAATCGGTGCGTGTCGGAGGCGCGCGGTCCGTGGGCGCGAAAGTCGCCGGTGTAGGCGATCGAGCCCTCGGAGGTCCGGATGAGGTAGCCGAAGGCGTACGGGATCGAATGGTCCACGGGGAACGCATCGACTTCGACGCCACCGACCCGCACCGGCTGGCCCGGCCGAAGCGTCCGCCAGTCGTGGTCGCCGTACCCGCGACCCCCGGAGCTCTCAACGGCGTCGAGGATGGCGCGCGTGCCTTCGCCGACGTGGACGGGGATCGCCGGGTCGATGAGGCCGAGGTGCCCCGCGTGGTCCCAGTGGGCGTGGCTGATGAAGACCCCGTGGACTTCGGGCGGGCAGTAGCGGAGGTCCGACTTGTAGAGCGCCTCCTCCGAGTAGAGCCCCTCGATCCGGGGCAGCAGGTCGAACTCGAGCAGGTCCTTGACCGGGCTCGTCGACCGCGGCGCGAGGAAGTTCACGTAGTACTCGTCGAACCGCGGGGAGAATGACGGCCCGAAGTCGAACAACAGACGGTCGGGCCCGTCCTCGACGACGATCTTGTTGCCGCCGATCTCGTTGACGCCGCCCAGGAAAGTGATCCGGGGGCCGCGCACGCGGGTCCGACGGGGCCGTGGCGCTTAGGGTTTCCGAATCGGGCGGTCGGCGGCCCCTACCGGGCCTTGAGGACCTTCTTCACGTTCGGGTGTTCCTTCGTGAAGATCTTCCCGCCGCAGTTGTCGCAGCGGACGCCAAAGAGGTTCGAGTCGCTGGGCAGGGGCTCGCCGCAGCGGATGCATCGGAACATGGCTCCCTACCGGGTCCCTCCCGACTTAACGCTTCCCTGACGGCGGCGGCGTCGCCTTACCGAGGTCCTCGGTCCGCGCGATCGGCGGGGCCGGGGTGAAGAGATAGGCGCCGCTCGCGAACTGGGTGCCGCAGCGGCTGCACTCGTAGACCCCGCTCGCGATGCGCGCGACGGTCACGGTCGAGCATCGGGGGCACGCGGCGTCGAGCTCGCGGGCCCGGTCGAGGTCGAGCACCCGGCGCCGGATGCGAATGCCGTAGCGGGGGCCCATCCAGCCGGTGTTGCCGACCTTCTTCGTCCGCTTGCTCATGGTCGACTACCCTCGGGCGACCGCCCGCATCCGGTCGCCGTGGCGGAACGCCCGCTCGGCGACGTCCTTGACGTCGTCGGGGGAGAACGCGCCGATAAGACCTTTCTGCATCGCGACGACGTTGCCGGCCTCGTCGGTGGCGACGGTGATCCGGCCCTGCGCGGCCCGCTCCTCGTCGAACGCCGGGTCGGCGACGATCGCGTCGCCGAGGCGCACGAACGTGCACTCGACGGGGAAGTGGTGGACCTCGAACGGCGCGTCCGACTCCGCGATCCCGAACCGCTTGTTCGGCACCGTCGTGTGGGTGAGGGCCCCGAGCGCGGCCAACTGGGCCGTGTCGATGATGTTCCCGGAGTGGTCGAGGACGTGGACGTCGACGTAGCAGACCCAGCTCTTCTCGCCCGGCGTGATCGACAGCTTCGCGAGGTCAATCGTCTCGGCGGCGCGGATCGACCGGTCGACGACGCGCGAGACCTCGATCGCCCTCGGGTGGGGGGGCCCGGGCTCGAACAGCGGCGAGGAGAGCGGGATCAGCTCCGCGTTTGTCGTCAGCACGCCCGCGTTGGGCGTGTCGGGGAACGGCTTGCCGACCTCGAGCTTGACGCCGCAGAGGGCCTTGGTCTTCCCGATCGAGGCGAGCGCTGACCCGTCGGCGTTGCCGGCGAACCCGAACTCGACCTTCACCTCGCGGTACTCGTCCATCCCTCGCCCGTCCAGGCGCTTGCCGGACTTCGCGAGGTCGAGGATGTGGGTCGTCAGGATCTCGGCGGTGACCTCGTCGCTCATGCCGCGCTCCCGGAGGCCCCGTCGGCGTCCTTGACCGCGTACCGGTCCCGCAGCGCCTGCTTCATGACCTCGTAGATGCGCCGGCAGCCGACGACCCCGAGGTCGAGCGCCTGGCCGAGCTCATCGCGCGTCATGTGGCCCTCCATCTGGAGCAGGACGAGGCGGCCCGACTGCGGCACGAGGGCCATGGGCAGGTCGGCCTCGCCGAAGTTGTCCTCTTCCTTCTTGAGGTCGAGGGCGATCTTTCCCTCGATCTTCCCGACGGCGACCGCCGGGACGAGGTCGACCATCGGGATCCCCGCGTCGGCGAGGGCGACGGAGGCGGCCACGAGGCCGGCGCACCGGGTGCCGGCGTTCGCCTGCAGGACCTCGATGTAGACGTCGATGCTCGTCCTCGGGTACTCCTCCGCGAAGATGACGGATTCGAACGCCTCGGCGATGACCTTCGAGATTTCCTGGGATCGGCGGTCGAGCCCGGGGCGCTTGCGCTCGTCGACGGAGAACGCCGCCATGTTGTAGCGGCACTGGACGATCGCCTTGTTGTTCTCCTGAAGGTGACGGGGATGGACCTCGCGCGGCCCGTAGACCGCGGCCATCACCTTGTTCATGCCCCACTCGACGAACGCCGACCCGTCGGCGGCGTGGAGGGGACCCGCGGTGATCGTGAGGGGGCGCAGTTCGTCGAGCCGTCGTCCGTCGATCCGGAGGCCCTCGGGGGTCAGCAGTCGCGGGACCTCCTTCGCTCCTATGTTACCCATCTCTGGTGCTCCTGTGATGCGCTAGTACTCGGGGGCTCCGCGAAGCCCCGGTCCGTCCGGATCGAGGGGGGCGCCCGCGCTCCGCTCCTCGGGCCACGGCCCGCCCGGTGCGGATCCCCGGTCGTGGCTCGGGCGGTCCCCGCGCTCGGGGCCGTCGTGGGACGCCCCGCTCGGGCGGGTGGATTCGAGGTACGCTTGGATGCGCTCGGTCAGGCCGGGACGTTGGCCCTCCTCCTCGATCATGCGGAGGCACTCGCGCAGTCGAACGATCCCCTCGGGGGGTCCGTCGATCCAGATCCGGCCGTTCTGCCCGACAGCGACCTTGCAATCGGTGAGGCGGGTCATCGTCTGGACCATCGAACCGCTCCGACCGATCACGCGCGGGACCTTGGCCGGCGACACCGAGACGATCGTCCCGCCCTCGAGCTTGCCGAGCCCCTCGCCCAGCATCGTCACGCCGATCCGCCCGGTGTTCTCGATCGATTCCACCGTCACGACGACCGCGTCGCCGACGCGCAGGTACTGCTCGGTCTCGCCGAAGTCGATCTTCCAGGGCGTCCCGGTCATGTGGAGCGGGGCCCACCGCGGGCCGCCGATGTCGAGGAGCCAGAACGTCCCCTGGACGTCCGTGACGGTCCCGATCACGGTGTCGTGGGCCTTCGGGATGTAGCGCCCCGAGAGCGGGATGATGCGCACCGTGGGGGGCCGGCGGGAGAGCAGGCCCAAGACGCTCGCGTAGATGCGGCCGTTGACCCGGTACGTACCGGTCCCAGGGGTCAGGCCCTGGGCCGGGAGCTCCTCTCCGGGGAGAACTAGTACCCGCTCGCTCGCGGGAGGGGGTGTTTCTCCCCCGTGGCCACGCCCTCGGTGGCCCGAACGATGTCCGCTTCCCATTGCTTATCGTGCACCGGTCGGCGCGACGGAGGGTCTCTATTTAAGAAGGGTGGTCTCGGCGGCGCCCTTCGTGCGCGCGTTCAGTTTCTCGGAGAGTTCCGTCTGAACGCCGGCGGGAATTTCGAGGATCCCGGTCCACGCCCCATCGGGGAGCCACTGCTCGTCGGAGAGCTTGCCCAGCCCCTTGATCTCGCCGATCACGCGGGGGTACTGCTGGGCGGGGAGCCGGATCTTCACGCGCACCGAGTCGAACCGGATCGGCAGGAGCGGCCGGAGCGCCTGGAGGATCTCCTGGATCTGCGCGTCGGCCGGGCGGAACGGGTCGATGTGGACCTTCGCCTCCACCATGGCCGCCTCGATCCGAGCCGGCGGGTGGGGGGCCCCGGTCTGCGGGTTCATCGCGTTCCGCGCGATCGTCGCGACGATCTGCCGGCGCTTCGCGACCTGGAGCTCGTGGCGCTGGTCCGTCGTCACCTGGACCTCGCCCTTGAGGATGATCTGTCGGGCGATCTCGGGGATCGACCGCGTGTGGAAGATCCGCTCGAGGTGCTCCTCGGAGATCTTGTCGCCCTTCTTCGCGTCCTTGAACACGTGGTCCAGCGCGAGCTTGTCGGAGAGGTCGACGGTCGCCCCGTCCTTCACGTCCTGGGCCGCCTTCGGGTCGACGAGGACCTCGAACCGGGACCCCTGCGTCTCCCACCGCGCGACGACGGCTTCCTCGACCGTCACCACGGGCCCACCTCCGCGAGCGCGCCCGACCCCTAGCTCCGCGGGGCGCGGCCGGCGGCGGGCGACGGCAGGCGCTGGGTGAACTTCTGGATCTCGTCGGGCGTGAGGCGTCGGAGCCCTTCGCCCCGCTGGAGGGTGCAGACCTCGACCTGGCTCAGGCTCGCGTTCTCCTCGAGCGCCTGGCGGAGCCCCTCGAGGGCGAGGAGGACGGCCGCGTCGCGGTCCATCCCCGGCTTGTACCGCTGCTCGAACAGCTCCATCACGGGGCCCTTGTTGCCGCCCGTCGAGGTCGCCTTGAAGCTCGTGAGCGACCCGGACGGCTCGGTCTCGAACAGGTGGATCCCGTCGTCGTCGTAGCCGCCGACGAGGAGCGCGGTCCCGAACGGTCGGACGCCGCCGAACTGGGTGTACTGCTGCTTGTAGTCGCAGATGCGGCGCACGAGAAGCTCGACCGGGATCGGCTCGGTGTACGTCACGCGGTTGATCTGCCCCGCGAGGCGCGCGTACTCGACCAGGACCCGCGCGTCGGCGACGAGCCCCGCGGTGGCGCACGCGACGTGCTCGTCGATCTGGTGGATCTTCTCGAGGCTCGCGGGTTCGGCGAGCTTCGGGTTCGGGATCCGGCGATCGGCGACGAGTACGACCCCGCTCTCGTAGACGACGCCCGCGGTCGTCGCGCCCCGGCGGACCGCTTCGCGCGCGTACTCGACCTGGAAGAGGCGGCCGTCCGGCGAAAAGACGGTGATCGCCCGGTCGTAGGCCATCTGGCCCGGTTGCATCTCCATGGAACGTCCGTCGAAGCGGCAGGGCCACCAACGACCCCCATATAACGCCGAAGGCGGAGGTAACCCTACGGTAGGCGGATTACGCTCGGTCGGGGCCCGCGGGCGTCCGGGCGGACAATCGTTTAGACCCTTGGGCGGGGTACGCCGCCGTGGCCCCCGACGAGGACGCGGACGCGACCGAAGCTCGAGCGGGACGGCGCCTCGCGGGGGCGCGCTCCGCGTACCTCCGGGGCGCGGCCGAGCAGCCGATCGCCTGGTACCCGTGGGGCCCCGAGCCGTTCGAGATCGCCCGGCGGCGTAACGTCCCGATCCTCCTCGACATCGGCGCCGTCTGGTGCCACTGGTGCCACGTGATGGACGAGGGTACCTACTCCGACGGCGAAGTGGCCCGGCTCCTCCGGCAGAACTTCGTGGCGGTCAAGGTCGACCGGGACGAGAATCCCGAGGTCGACCGGCGCTACCAGCGCCAGGTCTCGGCGCTCACCGGGCAGGGCGGCTGGCCGTTGACCGCGTTCCTCACCCCCGGGGGCGAGGTGTTCCTCGGCGGCACCTACTTCCCACCCGAGGACGGCCTCGGTCGGCCGGGGTTCCGCCGCGTCCTCAAGGAGGTCGCCCGGATCTGGCGCGAGGAGCCCGAGAAGGCGACCGCCAACGTCCGCGCCGTCGACGAGGCGCTCCAACGGCATGAGCACGCGGGCGCCCACGCGACGCCGCGGCCCGTCGGCGCGTTCGTCGCAAGCGTCCACGACCAGGTCCACCAGAGCTACGACCCGGTGAACGGCGGCTTCGGGTTCGCGCCGAAGTTCCCCCACCCGACCGCGGTCTCGTTCCTGCTCTTCGAGTCGTTCGCGCGGAACGACGCGCTCTCGGCCGCGCGCGCCCGCGAAACGTTGCTCCGGATGGCCGACGGCGGGATGTACGACCAGCTCGGCGGTGGCTTCCACCGGTACTCGGTCGACGAGGCATGGCACATCCCCCATTTCGAGAAGATGGGCGCCGACAACGCGGCCCTCCTCTACGCCTACGCCGAGGGGGCCCGCCGTTTCGGCGATCCTCGCATCGTCGAGACCGCCCAGGGGATCGTCGGTTGGACCGACGCCACGCTGGTCGATCCGTCGGGCGGGTTCGGGGCGAGCCAGGACGCCGATAACGCGCCCGGCGACGACGGGAACTACTTCACATGGAGCCGCTCCGAGCTCAAGGCCGCCCTCGCCCCGGACGAGCTCAAGCTCGCGAGCCGGTACTACGGCGTCGGGAGCGACGGGCGGATGCCCCACGACCCGGACCGGAACGTCCTCTATCGGCTCCTCCCCGTCGCCGAGGCCGCGGCCGGCCTCGACCTGTCGCCCGAAGACGCCGACCGAACCCTGGGCCGGGCGGTCGCGAAGCTGCGGGCGGCCCGAGCCGCGCGGAACGCTCCGTTCGTCGACCGCGCGCTCTACGCCGACCTGAACGGGTCGTTCGTTCGGGGGTTCGCCTCGGCCGGCCAGTTCCTCGGTGACGCATCGGTCGTCCACCGGGCGAAGGCGGCGGCCGACCGCTTCCTGCGCGACGCCTTCGACGCCGACCGGGGCGTCGCGCACCTGCTGGCCGCGGACGGCGCTTCCGGGTTCGGGCATCTCGAGGACCAGGCGAAGTTCGCGCTCGGCCTTCTCGAGCTCGCCGGTGCGACCGCCGAACCCCGGTACGTGGACGCTGCGGACGCTCTGCTCGAGCTGATCGGCCGGGAGTTCCCCGGCCCGGAGGGACTGCTGCGGGACCTCGCCCCGCGGATCTACGACGGACCGACCGTCGGGTCCCTCGCCACGCCCGCGTACCCCCTCGAAGACAACCCCCACCTCGCCGCCAACGCCGCCGTCGCGCTCGCCTACCTGCGGCGCGCCGGCGTCAGCGACGAGGAGCGATGGCGGGGGAAAGCCCGCGAGCTCCTTGCCCACATCGTTCCGCGGATCGAAGGGGCCGGCCTCTTCGCGAGCGGTACGGCGCTCGCGGTCGGCCTTCTCGAGACGCCGGCGGCCCGGATCGTGATCGACGGGGAGGGGGCGGCCGCGACGGCCTTGCGCCGGAGCGCCGAGCGCAGTTGGCACCCCAACCTGTGGGTCTTTGACGGGCAGCCTCCCGAGCCGTTCTCGCTGCCGGGCGAGCTCGGGTCGACCCCCTCGGGCGGCGCGGCGCGCGCGCTCGTCTGCTTTGGCACCCGGTGCCTCGCCCCGGTCACCGATCCTGGGGCGCTGCCGTCGCTGCTGAGGTCCGGCGGCGACGCGCGTGCCTGAAGAGCTCGCCCACGTCGGTCCCGTCCAATAGATAGGCCCGCGACCGCCCGGGAGCGAGGAACCGGTTCACCAGGAACGTACGCCCGCGGCGGAGCCTGTCGCGGTTCAACGACTCGGTCCCCGCGATCGGGTTGAACGCCGGCAGGACGATCAGCTCGCGGGCCGAGATGGGCGCGTGCGTCCGTCGCCGCCGCGTCTTCGGAGGGGGCGGTTCGGCGAGCTCCGTGCGGACCCAGCACCGCTGCTTCACGTTGGGCGCCTCGGGGGTGGGGGCGAACCGGAACCCGGGATGCAGGTGACCCACGACCAGGCGCCGCGAGCGAAGGACGGCGTTGGACGGCCAGCGGTGCCCGTGGAAGAACCCGACACCACCGCGCGCGAGCCCGCGAGCGCCGTGGACCGTGACCTCGCGGGGGAGCCAGCGCGCGAGGCCGACGTCGTGGTTGCCGAGGATCACCTCAACACTGAGACCCTCGGCGAGGAACGTCGAGAAGAAGTCGAAGACGACCGGCCGAAGGCCCCTCGGCGTGCCGACGATCGGGTGCTTCACGTCGCCCACGATGAGCAGCCCGCGGGCGTGCCGTTCGTGGGCGAGGGCGAGCAGGTCGAGCGCCATCGCGCGGGCCATCGCCTCGGGCGGTACGCTCGACCGCTCCTCGGTCGACCCGAGCCCGAGGTGGAGGTCGGCGACCACGAGCGTCGCGCCCGACCGACCGTCGGAGGGACCGAGCTCGAGGGCCGGCCGATCGTGGATCGGTACGAGGGAGGCGGGCTCCACGGAACGCGGAGCGGGCCCAGCGATTAACCCTCCTTCCTTCGGGTCGACGACCGCGGCCGCGGGACCGGCCGATCGCCCGCGGCCCGGCCACGACCCCAGAGGAACCGTAGCTTCCCGATTCTCCGAGAGAGCCGAGGGTAGGCTTTTATGTAGAAGAAGTGATGGAGCGTTCTAGGGGCGTCGATGGCCGAGCGGACGAGGGAGCGGTCGATCGAGCGCGTCCGCGAGATCCTGACGACGGCCGGGTTCTTCGTCTCCGACGCCCACAGCATCCGACCGACGAGCTTCGACCTGGTCGCGCGGCGCGACTCGCTGCTGTTGATCCTGAAGGTCCTCAAGAACATCGACGCCCTCGACCCGGACGAGGCGCGCCGATTGCGCGAGCTCGGCGAGCTCTTCCCGGCCGTTCCGCTTCTCATCGGTCGCACCTCGGGGACCGTACCGCTCGAACCGGGCGTCGTCTACAACCGCTACGGGGTCTCGATCCTCGTCGAGGAGAGCCTCGAGGACTACGTCCACCGCGGTCTGCCACCGTTCCTCTTCTCGAGCCCTGGGGGCGTGTTCGCGCGGATCGACGGCCCGCGATTGCACGCGATCCGGGTCGCCCGCGACCTGTCCCTCGGCGCCCTCGCGAGCATCGCCGGTGTATCGCGCCGCACGATCCAGCTCTACGAGGAGGGGGCCGGGGCGGAGGTCGAGGTCGTCGAGCGGCTGGAAGCGTTCACCGGCGAGCCGATCGCGATGGCGATCGACCTCCTCCGACCCACGGTCAACCCCCGCGCCGGCCGCGAGGTCGCGCGCGAGGGGGGCGAGGACGCGACCTCCCCCGCCGGCGGGACCGGCGCGGAAAAGGCCGGAGCGAAGGCCTCGGCGCCCGGCGCCAAGCCGCACGAGTTCGCCCCGACGGGGGACCCGGTCCGCGACGGCGTGTTCCGCCAGCTCGACGGCATGGGCTGGGAGGTCGTCGTCACGCTGCGGTGCCCGTTCGATGCATTCACCACCGGCGCGACGCGCAAGGAGGAGGAGATCCTTCTCACCTCCGTCGGCAGCTTGCGGAGCGCGCAGCACCGCTCCGAGGTCCTCCAGGAACTCGCCCGCGTCATCGAGGCCCACGCCCTGTTCGTGGTCCGGGACGCTCCGTCGCGGTTCTCCGTCGACGGCCTCCCGATCGTCACGGTCCGCGAGCTCTCCCGGCACCGGGACCGCGACGAGCTCGTCGACCTGTTGAACGAGCGCGAGGGGCTCTGATCGACGCGACGACCGGGTCGGGCGGGTCCCTCCTGGTCGCCGGCCCCGTGCGGGGGCTCGCGAGCGAGGTCGCGCCCCTGATGGCGCGCCTCGAGGCGTTCGCGCCTCAGGTCGTCGGCCTCGGGATCTCGTCGGACGAGCTCGCCGGCCTCACCGATCACTTCGTCGGGCGCGCGGCCGAACCGCTCGTCCCGCTCACGGCCTCGGAGGCCGCCGAGGTGAAGGGGCTCTCGAAGTTCGGCGTCATCCGGGTCCCGAACCCCGCGTGCGTCGAGGTCCTCGAGTGGGCGCGCGGCCGGGGCATCCCGGTCGAGCCGCTCGACCCGACGGACGAGACGTACGCGGCGATGTTCACGGAGCACATCTCCTACTTCGAGCTCCTCCGGCGCACGTTGCGCGAGCGGCGCCTCTCGAAACGCCCTCCGGCCGCGGCGACGGCCGAGGAGTACGTGACGACGTGGCACCGGACGGTGGCCGGAGGCGAAGGGTCGAGGTCGTTCGACGCCGCGCGGGACGACGCCCTCGCGGAGAACGCTCGGCGCCTATCGACGCGCTGGGGCCGCGTCGCCCTCGTGGTCGATCGCGAGCGGTACGACTCGGTCCTGGCGCGGCTCGCCCACCGCTAGCGGTCGAGCGGCTACTCGTCGTCCGCCCGCTCGAGGATCCGCTCGAGGGTCGTTCGGGCCGCGCGGCGGAACTCGTCGAGGGCCCCCTCGTTGAGCAGGATGCCGTCGGCGAGCGCGAACGCGTTGCCGATCCCCCACTTGAGCTCGCGGCGGTCGCGGTCGAAGAACTCCTGGAGGCCGGCGCCGTCGTCGCCGCGACCCCGTTTCATCATCCGGTCGTACCGCTGCTCGGGCGAGGAGAAGATCCCGAGGACGAAGAGGTCGCCGAAGTTGTGGCGGAAGACCGTCACCTCGCTGTCGGAGCGGCACCCGTCGACGAGCGTCCGGGTCTCGGTGAGCTTCGGGAGCGCTTTCTGCGCCCAGATCCCCGGCCCGTGCTTCTCGCGCTCCTCGTTCGCGACGCGCGCCACGTTCGCGTTGTTGATCGGGAGGCCGCGGCGTCGCGTCTCGTCGCGCACGAGGTCGCCCATCTTGAGGGTCGCGAGGCCCATCCCGTGGGCGACCTCGACGAGCTCGTCCTTGCCCGACCCGGGCATGCCGACCGTGACGATGAGTTTCATCGCGGGCCGGTCGGTTCGTCGGGCGCCCCCGAGGGGTCCGGCTCCGGCGTCCCGGAGAGCCGGTCCGCCATCTCCCCCTGGGTGGCGAGCTGGAGTCGGTCGGCGCGCTGTCGGTAGCTCACGGCCTCCTGCTCCTCGAGCTTGCCCATCTCGAGGAACCGGTCGACCTTCACCTTGAGCTCCGCGGTCTTCTGGGTCTTCGTCGCGGCGCGGTGCTCGAGGGTCCGGGACTTGTGCTGGAGGTCGACGATCTTCTGCTGGATCTTGCGGATCCGGAACTGGAGCTCGGTCACGTCGGAGCCGATCGTGATCCCGCGGGTCCGGTCGGTCTTCGCCTTGATGTCCTTCTCGTACTGGACCATCTCCTGCTCGAGGTCCGGGATCCGGCCGAGGACCGCCTGCGCCTTCTCGCGGAGCACCGCGGCCGCGTGGCGGATCTTCTCGATCCGCGTGTTGATCCGCGCCGCGCGCTGCTGGTTGCGCGACGCGAGGCGCTCGTGCTTGGCCGCGAGCTCGCGCAGTTTCGTGATGTCCGCGTAGCCCTGTCCGAGCCACCGCGACTCGCGGTGATGGAGCGGTCCCTGCGACGGGCTCGGGGGGTTCCCTTCGCCCGCCGCCATCGCATCCTACGAGAGGGAAGTGCGGTTATATCGGTTGTCGTGGACGGCGCGCGCGCCGTCGCGACGCGGCGCTACGCGGCGGCGTTCGACGGTGCCCCGGCGCGCTTCGCCCGGGGCGGGGCGAGGAGGGGCCGCAGCCGCTCCGCGAGCGCCTCGACGGCCCACCGTTCCTGGGATTTCGAGTCCCGCGCTCGGACGGTCACGGTGTCGTGGTTCGGGCTCGATGGGTCGACGGTCTCCCCGTCGACCGTGACGCAGAACGGCGTCCCGACCTCGTCCATCCGGGCGTAGCGGCGGCCGATCGAGCCGCCGTCGTCGTACGTCGCGCGAACGCCGCCGTCCCGCAGCCGATCGACGAGCGCTAGGGCGTAGGCGGCGTGCTCCCGCTTGAGGAGGGGGAAGACGCCCACGGGGGCGGGCGCGAGGTACGGCCGGAGCGACCAGAGCGTCCGGTCCCCGTCGACCTTGAGGCCGGCGTCGGCCAGCGCCCAGAGGTTCCGGTCGACGCCGAACGTGAGCTCGAGCACGTGGGGGAGCACGCGACGGCCCTCCGCGACGAGGACCGAGAGGTCCCGACCCGACCCCTCGGAGTGCCGGGTGAGGTCGTAGTCGCCGCGGTAGTGGATCGCGCCGAGCTCCTTGTAGCCGCCGAGGCTGTCGAGCCGCAGCTCGACATCGAACTGGATCTTGTTGTAGAACGCCCGCTCCTGGTCGGACTTCTCGAAGAGCCGCAGCCGGTCGGCTGGGTAGCCGAGCACGTCGCGGTAGAATCGGACGGTGTGGGCGAGGTGGAACACGTAGAACTCCGGCAGCCCGCCCGAGGCGACGAGCTCCGACGCCGCCACCCACTCGGGCGCCTCTTCGCCCCGACCCCGTCGGTCGACGCGCAGCACAGGGAGTTGCTCCTCGGCGACGCTGGCGAACGGGACCGGGAACGCCACCGGATCGAAGAAGATCTGGAGCTCGGCCTGCGTGAACGACCGCATCCGGAACAGCACCTGGCGCGGGGCGATCTCGTTGCGGTACGCTTTCCCGACCACCGCGATCCCGAGGGGGAGCGACTTCCGGCCGACGTCGTACATCCGCGCGAAGGCGAGGAAGCTCCCTTGCGCCGTCTCGGGGGCGAGATACCCTCGCTCGCGCCCGGTGACGCCGAGATCGACGCCGAACATGAGGTTGAACGGCTTCGCGACGGAGAGGGTCGGACGACCGCAGTGGGGGCACGGGATCCGGTTCGCGACGACCAGCTCGCCGATCTGCGCGGGCGAGAGGCCGTCGACCCCTTCCGGTCGGAGCTTCTCGAGCACCGTCTCGGCGCGGAACGCGTTCTGGCAGGAGTCGCACGTCACCTCCGGGTCGGTGAAGTTCTCGAGATGCCCGGAAGCGCGGACGACCGCCTCCGGTAGGACCTCGGCCGGCTGGACGAGGTGGTAGTCGTCGGAGAGCCCGACGAACCAACTGCGCCACGCCTCCTCGATGCGGTGCTTGAGCTCAAGGCCGAGCGGTCCGTAGTCGAAGAAGCCCTGCGAGCCGCCGTAGATCTCGGCGGACGGCCATAGGAAGCCCCGCCGGCGGAGGAGGGCGAACAGCTCGTCGGTCTTCACGCTCGGGCGCCTAGGTCCTCGAGGGCCGGGACCGGACCATAAGGTGTTCGGTGGCGCGCGCGACGATCTGGTACGCCGGGTCGTCCGGCGGCAACCGGAAGGCAATCGGTCGCACCGCTCCGCCGGCCTCGAGGTGCGCCGCGCGAGGGGTCCGCAGCCACCGGTACGGCTCGACGAACGCGGCGCGGAACAGGAACTCGGCCCGCACGGGCCGACGTGCGAGCCGACCCGCGACGTAGGCGAACTCGAGCTCGCGCCATATCGACGGCGAGTGGAACATCGCGTTGTCGGTGCCGAGCAGGGTCCGGACCCCGAGACGGTCGAACGTCGCTAGGTCGGGGCGTCGGCCGAAGAGCGCGTTCGACCTCGGGCAGACCGAGACCGTCACCTTCTCCTCGGCGACCCGGGCGAGGTCGTCGGGCGACGCCTTCGCGAGGTGGACCAGTAGGTCGGGACGCGGCTCGAGGTAGCTATCGGGGGGCTCGCGGACCGACTCGCTCGCGTGCAGGGCGAAGTACCGGCCACGATCGCGACAGGCCCGCGCGATCGTGCGGCGGGCCTCGACCGATTCCTCGGACTGCGAGCTCAGTCCGACACCGTCGGCGACCTCGAGCAACGCTCGCAGCTCCGCTCGATCGACCGGCCGCTTCAGGGGCCGACCGAGCGCGACCGTCCGGAGCCGCAGCGCCCGCCCGGCCTCGCGGAGGAGCCGGAGCCCTTCAATCCCCTCCTCGCGGAAGTCGATCGTCGCGCTGACCCCCTGGCGCTGCATCTGGCGTAGCGCGGCGCGCATCGCCCGTCGCTTCGCCGGGCCGGAGGTCTCGTGGAGCAGTCGGAACTTGTAGCCGTCCGGCGGACGGACAATCTCGTCGAGCGGAGCGTGGGGCGGCTCGCGCGTCGCGACGGCGTCGCCGAGGTGGGTGTGCCCGTTCACGGGGGACGGGACGACGATCCCGCGGACCCGGCGCACGCGCCCGCGCGTCGAGTCCGCGCCGATCTGGCCGGTCTCGAGGAGCCGCCCGGCGCGGATCCGGGCGTACCCGCGGCGTGCTCCGTCGGCGTCGAGGAGGCTCCCCTCGACGATGACGTCCTCGGGCACGGCGGGCCGACCGGCCCGGGCTATCTAAGCTCCTCCCGGCGGGCGCTCGGTGCGAACCGATAAGCGGCCCGAGCGATGCGGAACGGCGTGGAACCTGCGCGCGGCGCGACCCGTCCGGGCGAGGGCCCGCTCGACCTGTTCGTCGTCGGTCACACGAACGTCGACCACATCCTCCACGTCCCACGACTGCCCGCCCGCGATCGAACGGTCCCCGTCGACCGGAGCGAGCGCCGCCTCGGCGGGACGGCGGCGAACATCGCCCGATCGGCGGCCGGCTGGGGCGTCCGGACGGGGCTCGTCTCGCGCGTCGGCATCGACTTCCCCTCGGAGTTCCGCGCGCTCCTCGGCCAGGAGCGCGTCGACCTGCGCGGCGTCGAGACCGACGCGACGTGGCCGTCGTCCTCCTGTTACATCGCCGAGGACGGCGAGGGGGCGCAGTGGACCCTCATCGACCAGGGCGCGATGCGCGACGAGGCCAAGTTCACGGTCCCGTCGGGCCTCTTCGGCGACGCACCCTGGACCCATCTCACCACGGGCGCTCCGGCCTACCTGTTCCGCGTCAAGGAAGCGGTCCGCCGCGCCGGAGGACGGCTGGCCGTCGACCCAGCGCAGGAGGTACACTATCGGTGGGACGGCCCGTCGACCGAGCGCCTGCTGGAGGGCGCCGAGATACTGTTCGGGAACGACCACGAGATCCGGCGGGTGCTCGACCTGGTCGGCGGTCGTCGTCTCGAGGACCTGCTCGAGCGGGTTCCGCTGGTCGTCATGACCCAGGGGGCCCGGGGCGCGACGGCCGTCGCTCGGACCGGTCGGACGACGGTCCCGGCGGAGCCCCCGCGACGGCTGCGCCACATCACCGGGGCCGGCGACGCCTTCCGCGGTGGGTTCTACGCCGGGTGGTTCGAGGGGTTGCCGCTCGCGGCGTGCCTGGCATCGGGCAGTCGATCCGCTCGCCGTTGGATCGAGGGCGATGGGCCCTCGGTCCCGGCCCGACCCTCGCGACGGCCGAAGGGAGGTCGACGATGAGGATGCGGCCGTTCGGGCGGCTGATCCCGCTCGAGACGGCGCGCCGGCGCGTCCTCGCCGCGGCTCGGCCGGTCCGCGGCGCCGAGAGCGTAGCGCTGGACCAACTGCTCGGACGCGTCGCCTCCGAGTCCGTTCGCGCCCCCCGCCCGGTACCGGAGTTCGCGCGGGCCAGCTGGGATGGGTTCGCGCTGCGCGCGGCCGACACGAGGTCGGCCCGCGACGACCGCCCGGTCGTGCTTCGGGTGGTCGGCGAAGTGTACGCGGAAGGGCGGTTCTCGCGGCGCCTTGCCCGTGGCGAGGCGGTCGCCATCGCGACCGGCGGCGCGCTCCCGACCGGGACCGACGCCGTGCTAATCTTTGAGAACGCCGCCGAGCGGGACGGCACGATCACGGCGCGTCGCCCGGTCGCCGTCGGAGAGCGGGTGGCGGCCCCGGGCGACGACTTCCCGAGGGGAACCCTGTTGGTCCGGGAGGGCGCGGTGTTCGACCCCGCGGCGATCGGGGCCGTCGGCGCGACCGGACGCGCGTTCGTGTGCGTCCGCCGCCGGCCGGTGGTCACCCTCATCCCGAACGGCAACGAACTCCTCGCACCGGGCGCCGCCCCCCGGCGCGGCGCGGTCTACGAGATCAACAACCTGACCCTGGGAGCGCTGGCGACGAGCGCGGGCGCCGTCGTCCGATCGAGTACCCCCATCGCCGACGACGAGCGTCGGATCGAGGGGGCGCTACGCCGCGCGCTGCGCGTGAGCGACGTCGTGGTCGTGACCGGCGGAAGCTCCGTCGGGGAGCACGACTTCCTCCCGTCGATCTTCCCGCGGATCGGCCGACTATTGTTCCATGGCGTCGCCGTGCGACCGGGCAAGCCGACGCTCGCCGCCGTCGCGCGCGGGAAGCTCCTGCTCGGCATGCCGGGTCACCCGACCTCATGCCTGTCGAACGGGTTCTGGCTCCTGGTCCCGGTCCTACGGCGACTGTCGGGCCTGCCCGGCCCGGGGTGGGTCGACGACGCGGCCCTGCTCGCGGCCCCCGTCCTCGCCCCCAGCCCTTCCTTGACCACCGTCGTGCCCCTGCACGTCGCGCTCGGGCGCGCCACGCCGACCTTCCGCGACTCGTCGGCCATCACGAGCCTCGCCGGGGCGAACGCCTTCGCGCTCCTCCCGCCGGGGGCCTCACGACCGAGGGTCGGGGCCCAGCTCCCCCTCCACCGGCTGCTCCCGCCGATCGCCCCGTACTGAGCCGGGGCGGGGCCGGCCGACCGCGAAAGGCTATCCCTCGCGCGACCCTAGTCCCTTCGTGCTCGACCGCTACGGGCGCGACGCGACCGACCTCCGCATCTCCCTCACGCAGCGGTGCAACCTCGCGTGCGTCTTCTGCCACATGGAAGGGCAGCCGGAGAGCACCGAGGAGCTCTCCGCCGAGCAGATCGAGCGGATCGTCCGGGCGGGAGCGCGCGGCGGCATCACCCGCGTGAAGCTCACCGGGGGCGAGCCGACGCTGCGCTCCGATGTTGTCGAGATCGTGCGCCGACTTCGCCCCCACGTCCAGGAGCTGTCGATGACGACGAACGGCCTGCGGCTCGTCGAGCTCGCGGCCCCGCTCAAGGCGGCGGGGCTCGACCGCGTCAACGTCAGCCTGCCGAGCCTCGACCCCGCGACGTACAAGGAGCTCACGGGGGTCGACGGGGTGGAGCGCGTGACCGCGGGGATCCGGGCGGCCGCCAGCGCCGGGCTCGTGCCGATCAAGCTCAACGTCGTGGCGCTCGACGGGCTCACGAGCGCTCCCGCGTCGGTGGACCGGCTCCTCGCGTTCGCCCAGGAGGTCGGCGCGTGGGTGCAGGTGATCGAGTTCGAGAACGTCCGCGGTCGGGTGGACGCGTCGGTCTACCGGCGGCTCCACTCCGAGCTCGGACGTCTCTCGGAGGACGCGGCGGCGCGTGCGTTCCGGATCGACCGCAACCGCCTCCACGACCGGCCGCAGTTTACGTTCGTCTCGAACGACCGCCCGGTGACCGTCGAGGTCGTGCAGCCGGTGGAGAACCCGTCGTTCTGCATGGCGTGCCACCGGCTTCGGCTCACGTCCGACGGGCGGCTCAAGGGGTGCCTCATGACGAACGAGGGGCTCGTCGACCTGCGCCCGATCCTATCGGGCGAGGACGTCGACGCGGGCCTCGACCACGCGTTCGCGCTCGCCGTAGCCCGTCGGCGCCCGTTCTTCACGGGCCCCGAGACGCCGGCGCCGGTAACGACCTCGGCAGGCTTCGCCGAGGGCGCCCCGCTACCGATGCTCGTGCCGCCGCAAGCGTAAACCCCAAAAGGCGGACCCCCGCTGGCGGAACCGTGGGACGGGACGGGCTCAAGGCCGCCATCGTTTCGATCGAGGGAACGAACAACGACGAGGAGCTGTTCGTCGCGCTGCGGGCGCTCGGCACCCAGCCCGAGATCGTCCAGCTGAAACAGTTCGAAGGCGTCGGCGTCGCCCCGGAGCGGGTGCGTCGCCTCGCGGACTATCGGATGCTGTTCTTCCCCGGGGGGTTCTCCGCGGGGGACTACGTGCGCGCGGGCGCGATCCTCGCGGCGCGGGTGCGCGCGTCGATCGGGCCGCAGCTCGAAGCGTTCGTGCGTGAGGGCCGGCTCGTCGCCGGGATCTGCAACGGGTTCCAGACCCTCACGGAGCTCGGCCTCCTCCCCGGCCGACCCGGCGGCGTCCTCGGCACCCCCGAGGCCGTCCTCATGACGAACGACTCCGGGCGCTACGAGTGCCGTCCGACGTTCCTCGCCTGGACCGGTGGTCGCTTCCCCCCGCTCGCGGGGGTCCCAGCCGGTCGACGCTACCTGTTCCCGTCGGGCCACTCCGAGGGGAAGCTCGTGCTGGCCGGCGACGCGACGGCGCGTCTCGCCGAACTGGAGGCGAACGGACAGCTCCTGTTCCGCTGGGTCGCCCCGGACGGTAGCTGGGCGTCGTACCCATGGAACCCGAACGGCTCCGAGGGGAACGTCGCGGGCCTCACGAACCCCGAGGGGAACGTCTTCGGCCTGATGCCGCACCCCGAGCGCGGGTTCTTCCGCGCCCAGGCCCCGGACTGGACCCGGCAGGGCGGCGCCGAAGGGTTCGGCGACGGCCACGCGTTCCTCGACGCGGTCGTGCGGTTCGCCGAGCGCCATCCGTAGCCCGGTGCCGGTCGGGCCGTAGTTCCCATACGCTCAGCCGCTCCCCTTCGAGCGCGCGCTCCGCCACGAGCCGGGTGCGGCCGCCGGCACGTTCGAACGCGCGCACGAGCGAGAGGATCCGACGGGGGCGCTGCAGCGACGAGACCAACAGGAACAGTCGACCCTCCGAGCGGAGGTGCGCCCGCGCGCCGCGCACCAATCGCGCGGTCACGCGACACCCGTCGGGGCCGCCGTTGAGCGCGAGGTCGTGCCACCGGTCGGGGTCCTCTTCGCCGGCGCGCGTCGGCAGGTACGGCGGGTTCGCGACGATTCGGTCGAACCGTCGCGTGCCGTCGAACAGGTCCGTGCGCACGGCAACGATCGGGAGCGCGGCGTCGCGCGCGGCCCGGGCGAGCCGCTCGAGCGCGTAGGGGTTCCGGTCCGTCGCGACGACGCGCGCCCCCGAGCGCGCGGCCTCGAGCGCGAGGGCGCCGTTGCCGGTGCCGACGTCGAGCACCCACGCGCCGGGTCCCGCGCGCGCGAACGGACGCAGGAGCTCCGTGTCCTCGCGCTCGGGGTAGATCGGACCCTCGGCGAGCCGCTGGGTCGTGCGGCGCTCTAGCACTGGCCGACGAGCAGCCGCGTCAGCTTCTTATCTCGGCGGACCCTTTTCCAACTTGTTTGGGAGTTTTCGATTCGTGCCCCGTCGGTTGGCCGCCCCAGTGAAAATCGGCATCACGGGCCTCCCCGGTTCCGGGAAGACGCAGACCCTGTTGCGGATTATCCAGCTCCTCGAGGAGGAGGGGGTCAAGGTCGGCGGCATGGTCACCGAGCCGATCGTCGAGAAGCAGCGACGCTCCGGGTTCCAGATCACGAACTGGCTCACGAAGGAGCACGCCGTCTTCGCCCACGAGTCGGTCAAGTCCCGGATCCGGTCCGGTCGCTACGGCGTGAACCTCGCGGCGCTCGAGGACCTCGGCACGCGATCGCTGAAGGACGCGCGCGAGGGCGCCGATGTGATCGTGATCGACGAGGTCGGGAAGATGGAGGTCGAGAGCGAGATCTTCACGAAGGCGGTCGTCGAGTCGCTCGACGCGAACAAGTCGATCGTGATGACGCTCCACAAGAAGTCGCGGAACCCCTTGCTCCAGGACATCCGTAGGAGGGACGAGCTACGACTCCTCGAGGTCACGCCGGTGAACAAGAACCTCCTCGCGTTCAAGATCGTGCGGCTATTGACCGGCAAGTCGCACTAGCGCCGGTCGTCCTCCGCGCGGAGGGCGGCACGGAGCTCGAGCTGCCGGTCGTCGTCGCCCGCAAGGGGCCGGCGTCGCGATCGAGCCTCTTCTACAATCCGGCGATGGCGTCGGACCGGGACCTCAACGTCGCCGTCGTCCGGGCGTGGAGGTCGACCGGCCACCCGTGCCGCTCCGGCTGGGAGATGCTGGCCGCGACCGGGGTCCGGGGCCTGCGGCTCGTCCACGAGGCGGGCCCGTTCGCGCGGTTCGACCTCACCGAGCGCGACCCGACGTCGGCCGAGCTGCTCGCCCGCAACGCGGGGCGGTTCGTGGGCGAGGGGGCGCGTGCCGCGCGCGCCGACGCGGTAGCCCGGGCCCCGTCGGGGCTCGCGGAGTACGTCGACCTCGACCCGTACGGCACGCCGCTGCCATTCCTCGACGCCGCGTTCCGCGGCCTCGCCCCCGGGGGCCTGCTCGCCGTGACCGCCACGGACATGCGCGTTCTCGCGGGCGTCGACCGGGACGTCGCCGAACGGCGGTATGGGGGCCGGCCGGTGCGCGGCCGCCTCGGGCCGGAAGGCGGGTTGCGCCTCCTGCTCGCGGAGCTCCAGCGCCGCGCGACCGCCCGCGGCGCGCGGATCCATCCCCGGCTCGCCTATGTCGGCTCCCATCACGTGCGCGCGTACTTGACGCTCGAGCCGGCCGACCGCCGGCGCGCCCCGCCCCCCGTCGCGGAGATCGACCCGGCCACCTGGACGGGGCCTCCGCTCCCGGGGACGGGACCGCTGGGCCCGTTCTGGCTCGGTCCCCTGCTCGATGGATCGCTGATGGCCGCCCTCACCGTACCGCCGAACGCGGCCGAACCGAAGGCCGTCGCGCGGACGATCGAGATCCTGAGGGAGGAGGCGGAGGTCGATCGCCCGTTCTACTACGAATCGAACTCCATCGCGGAGGGGTTGAGCCTCGCCCGGCCGCCGTCGGTGGACGCCTTCCGGCGGGAGCTGGCGAGCGGCGGGTTCCGGACGGTGCGAACCCAGGCGAGGGCCGGGGCGTTCCGGACCGACGCCCCGGTCGACGCGGTGCGCGCGGCCGCGCGCCGGCTCGGGGCTTAGTCCCAGAACGAGCGCGTGCGGGCGTAGCTCCGCTCGGCCTTGAGTATCTCCGTCAGGAACTCGGCGTCGCTCCGGTACGGGCGACCGAGCAGACGTCGCGCGGTGTCCGGACCGATCCCGCGCGCGGCGAGGCTCAGCAGCGCGCGCTCGCCGTAGTTGGCGACCAGCTCGGCGGAGGTGTACGCCGATCGGAGCAACGGCGTGAGCGTCTCGGCCTGCGCCCCGCGGGGCGGTCGAGCCCCTTTCCACTTCCGTTTCGCGTACTTCTGCACACGCAGGATCTCCTCGGTGCGACGAGGCGATAGGACCGCCGAGAGGGCGCCGTGGCAGAGCCGGCACCGGCTGCCGCCCTCGGACCGGTACCGCTCGACGGTCGTCGACCGCGTGAACCCGCACCGAAGGCAGACGAGGGTGAGCTCCTCCTGGCGCAATCGCTCCTCCACGGCCTTGAGGAGCGTCGGCGGCGGGACGTCGGGGAGCTCGTGCCACCGCAACCGGGCGAGGGGGAGGTCGGACCACGCGCTCGGCGGCGTGACGTGGACCTCGATCGCCCCGTCGCGGATACCGGCGAGGACGCCGCGCGCGTGCTCGACGTCGAACCGGTCGTGGAGGGTCTTCTCGAGGGTCTCGTCGCCCAGCGGGGTCGTCTTCGCCCGCTCCATGAGCGGTTCGAGCAGCCGTAGGTCACGCGGGTCGGCCGACGCGGGGAGCACGCCGAGCTTGCGCGCGACCGTCAGGAAGACCCAGCGGTACTCGAGGCTCGACGGGACGAGCTGGGCGAGTAGGTGCTCGAGGGTTTCGGGGGGGATCGCGAACGCCTGCGCGAGGGCATCGGCGTCGGTCGCCACCGGCAGCCCGAGGACGATCCAGGTCGGCTCGACGGCGACGACCTCGACCCGGGCGCCGAGGCGCTCCGTGAGGAGCCCTGCGGCCGCGATCGCGAGCGTGTCGTTCGTTCGCGTGCCGAAGCACGCGCCGAAGACTGCGAGCCGCCCCTGGACGGTGACCGTCACGACGCGGTCCGTCGGGCGCGGGACCCCGGTGGGGACCGCGTGCAACCGCCCCTCCAGCCGTGTTCGGGCCTCGACGCTGAGGGGGTACGCCGCGAGGCGACCGGAGCGGCGCAGCCGGCCGATCTCCTGCGCCACCTCGTACGGCACGGGGAGGTCCTCCCCGACCCATCGCGGCTCGAGCCCGAGCTCCGCGACGGTCTCGACGAGCAGCTCGCCCTCCCGCTGCTCCACGACCCGCCAGGTCCGCCCGTGGAGCAGGAAGATCCCCTTCGCCTGGCCCAGGATCTGGGTGAGGACGAACCGCTCGTCGAGCGTGCCGACGAGCCGGCGCGTCGCGATGTCGCGCATCCGATAGGTCCGCTCGTCGGGGATCAGCGAGAGCGTCGTGTAGAACCGGTCGAGGGTGCCGCGGCCGGCGCGGAGCCGGCCGACGTCGTTCTTGAGCGAGCCCAGACCCTCGAGGTAGGTGACGAGGTCGTCCCACTCGACGTCGGTGAGGTCCTGCGCGGGGGCGGCGTGGCGGAGCGACGCCGCCAGCGCGCGGGAATCGACCCCGCCGTCGGCGCGGAGGGCCGCCACGATCTGCTGGGCGACCGCGAGCCGGTTGCGCGTGCGCCAGCGCGTCGGCTCGATCTCCCCCTCGAGCGCCCGTCGGGCGAGGATCGCCGCCTCCTCGAGGTCCTCCTCGTCGAGCGAGATCACGACGCCGACGGCCCGCCCGTCGAGGCGGTGCCCCGACCGGCCGACGCGCTGGAGCAGCCGGCCGGCCTGGTGGGGCGACCCGAACTGGACCACCTGGTCGACGACCCCGACGTCGATGCCGAGCTCGAGCGACGACGTCGCGACGAGCGCGCGGAGACGTCCCTCCCGGAACGACGCTTCCGCCTCCTCGCGAACCTCGCGCGACAGCGAGCCGTGGTGCACCGCGACGGCGAGGTCGGGGGCGAGGCGGTGGAGCCGGGCCGCGAGTCCTTCCGCCGTCGGCCGCGTGTTCACGAAGACAAGGGTCGTCCGGTGGGCCCGGACGGCGCGCTCCACCGCGAGCAGCCCACCCAGGAGCACGTCGTCGGCCTTGAGCTCGGCCGCCAGTTCGGGGGCGATCGTGGGCGGCCCCGTCGGCGGGATCTCCGACTCGATCACGATCCGGCGGGGTTGGACCGCCGAGCGGACCTCGACCGAGCGGGGCGACGGGGCGAGGAACCGCGCGACCTCGTCCGGGTTCCCGACGGTGGCCGAGAGGCCGATCCGCCGGACCGGCGCGCCGACGAGGGCGTCGAGCCGTTCGAGGGAGAGGGCGAGCTGGGCGCCCCGGTCCGAGGGCGCAAGCTCGTGGAGCTCGTCGACGACCACGGCGCGGACGTTGCGGAGCCCCTCGCGCAACCGGCGGCCGACGAGGAGGAGCTGGAGGGTCTCGGGGGTCGTCAGCAGGAGATCGGGCGGGCGCTTCGATTGGCGTAGCCGGTCGGCGGGGCTCGTGTCGCCGTGGCGGACCGCCGCACGCAGTCCGACCTCCTCCGTGAGTCCGATCAACCGCTGGGCGAGGTCCCGGTTCAGGGCGCGGAGCGGGGTGACGTAGACGATCGCGACGGGGGGCGACGGGTCCTTGAGTTGGCGGGAGAGGAGCGGGAGGAGGGCGGCCTCGGTCTTCCCGGTGCCGGTCGGCGACAGCAGGAGCGCGTCCGACGCGGTGTGCAGGAGGGGCAGCGCGAGCTGCTGGATCTCCGTGAGCTCGTCGATGCCGCGTCGTCGGACCGCCTCGGCGAGACGCGCGTCGAGCCGGTCGAGCGGGTTCGCGTGCGTGGGGGGCATGGTAGAGGGGTCGGCGGGAGCCCGGTCCAAGGGAAAGGGATGTCGGGGGGAGCGCTACGTCGAGGGCCCCGGTTCGAGGTCCAGACGCCGCAGACCGAACGTCTCGTCGAGCGGCCGCCCGAACACGCGGTCCGGGAAGGCGACCACGAACACTTCGGCGAGGACGCCGACGACACCGCGGAGCAGGTGCCCGCCGACGAGGCGGTGCTCGGGGTCCGCGAGCGCCGCGTGGAGGTGGATCGACGGGGCCCCGTCGGCCTCCGCAATCGAACCATGGAGCCCGACCAGCTCGTGGGGCACGGTGAGGCGCTTCGGGACGTACTGGCGCCCGTCCCAGTAGCCGACCTCCGCGTCCTTGAGCAAACCGATGCCCTCGACGACGCTCGCGGCACGGACGTGCTGCCGCGTGGAGAACGCACGCAGTTCGGCGAAGAGGTCGTCGCCGTCGTCGAGCCGGAGCATCCAGCGCGGGCCGTCGTTGACCTCCTGCACGCGCCGGGGAGTCCGCCCGCGCTCTTGTTCGTTGTGCTTACTGCAACGCCCTTCCGCCGGAGCGTTCCACCACGTCGGACGCCGACGGCGGCAAACGGTATCTCCCGGTCCCTCGTGCACCGACCGTGGAGCGGCTCGGGCCCTCGCCGGCGGTCGTAGCGCGGTCGGCGGCCGAGGTGATCGAGGGCCTGCGCGAGGGGGGCCCCTCCGTCGTGGCGCTCTCGGGAGGGGTCGACTCCGCCGTGATGGCGCACCTCCTTCGATCGGCGCTCGGCGCCGACGCTCACGCCATCACGCTCACGGGAGCCGCCGTGTCCGCCGACGAGGTCGAACGGGCGCGCGCGGTGGCGCGATCCGTCGGGATTGACCACGCTCTGCTGGAGGCAGACCCGCTCGCCGACGCATCATACCGGTCGAACCCGTCGAACCGTTGCTACTTCTGCCGGCGGACCGAGACCCGGGCGGTCCGCGCTTGGGCGGGGCCGCGCGGGATCTCGCGCTTCGTGGACGGCGTCCACCTCGACGACCTCGGAGACGATCGTCCGGGGCTCGTCGCGATGGGCGAGGCCGGGTTCCGCCACCCCCTCGCCGAGGCGTCGTGGCGCAAGATCGACGTCCGGACGTACGCCCGTTCGGTCGACCTGCCGAACTGGGACCAGCCGTCGGAGGCGTGCCTCGCCTCCCGGGTATCGCACGGTCAGGCGATCTCACGGGAACTGCTCGAGCGCGTCGAGGCGGCCGAGCGCGCCGTACGCGCCCACGGGTTCCGACGCGTGCGCGTTCGGACCGACGGCCGGTCGGCGCGCGTCGAGGTCGACGGGCCCGAGGTCGAACGGCTGCGCGCGCCGTTGACCGCGGACCGACTGGTGCTCGAGCTGCGGCAGCTGGGCTTCGACCCGATCACGCTCGACCCCTTGGGCTACCGCGCCCGGCCGGGGGCCTAACGACGTGACCGCCCGGGGGCGCGTCCCCGCCGAGACCGACGCCCCCGACCCGCTCCCCGGCCGCTTCGAGCTCGAGACCGAGCTCTCGCCGCAAGGGGACCAGCCGACGGCGATCGAAGGGATCGTGGAGAAGGTCTCGGCCGGCGAGAAGTTCGTGACGTTATTGGGGGTGACCGGGAGCGGCAAGACGTTCACGATGGCCCACACGATCGCCCGCCTGCAGCGGCCGACCCTCGTGGTGTCGCCGAACAAGACCCTCGCGGCGCAGCTCGTGAGCGAGTTCCGCGCGTTGTTCCCGCGCAACGCCGTCGAGTACTTCGTGAGCTACTACGACTACTATCAGCCCGAGGCATACGTACCGCAGGTCGACCTCTACATCGAGAAGGACGCCTCGATCAACGAGGAGATCGACCGATTGCGCCACCGCGCGACCCAGGCGCTGATGAGCCGGCGCGACGTGCTGATCGTCGCCTCGGTGAGCTGCATCTACGGGCTCGGCTCGCCCGAGGACTACCGAGCGAACGTCCTCGCCCTTCGTCGCGGCGCGACGATCACGCGGAAGGAGCTGCTCGACCAGCTGGTCCGGATGAAGTACCAGCGGAACGACATGGAGCTCAAGCGCGGACGGTTCCGCGTCCGCGGCGGCACGATCGACCTCGCCGGGTCGGGCGAGACGCTCAACCGCATCGTCCTCGAGGGGACGACGATCGCCCACCTCGCCGAGCTCCACCCGACCACCCAGGAGGAGGTCCGGGACCTCGACGACCTGGCGGTCTTCCCCGCGACGCACTTCCTCACGGTCGACGCGCGGCTCGAAGCGATCCTGCGCGAGATCGATGCCGAGAAGGAGGCGCGCGTCGCCGACCTGAAGCGACAGGAGAAGATCGTCGAGGCGCAGCGCCTCAAAGGTCGGACCGAATACGACCTCGAGATGATCCGCGAGACCGGCTACTGCTCCGGGATCGAGAACTACTCGCGGTACTTCGCCGGTCGCAAGGCCGGCGAACCGCCGTACACGCTCCTCGACTTCTTCCCCGCGGACCTCCTCACCTTCATCGACGAGTCCCACGTCACCCTCCCCCAGCTCCAGGGGATGTACAAGGGCGACCGGAGCCGCAAGGACAACCTCGTCGACTTCGGTTGGCGACTCCCCTCGTGCCGGGACAACCGCCCGCTGAAGTTCACGGAGTTCCTCGCGCGGATCCCCCAGATGGTGTTCGTCTCGGCGACGCCTGGACCGTTCGAGCGGACGAGCTCGAACGGGGTCGTCGAGCAGATCATCCGGCCGACCGGCCTCGTCGACCCCGCGATCGAGATCCGGCCGGTGAAGGGGCACGTCGCGGACCTCGTCACCGAGCTGCGCGCGGTCGTCGCGCGGTCGGAGCGCGCCCTCGTGACGACCCTCACGAAGGCGACCGCCGAGGAGCTCTCCACGTACCTGTCGAACCTCGGCCTGCGCGTCCGCTACCTCCACTCCGATGTCGAGACGTTGAAGCGGATCGAGATCCTCCGCGACCTCCGGCTGGGCCGCTTCGACGTCCTCGTCGGGATCAACCTGCTCCGCGAGGGGCTCGACCTGCCCGAGGTGAGCCTCGTCGCGATCCTCGACGCCGACAAGGAGGGGTACCTGCGGAGCGAGACCTCGCTCATCCAGACCGCCGGTCGCGCGTCGCGCAACGTGATGGGCCGCGTCCTGCTCTACGCCGACCGGTCGACGGGGTCGATGCAGCGCGCGATCGCGGAGATGAACCGCCGGCGCTCGACCCAGGTCGCGTACAACGAGGCGAACGGCATCGTCCCCGAGACCATCCGCAAGGAGATACGATCGCTCCTGGCGCCCGAGGAGGAGGCGCCGCCGACGGAGCTGTCCGTCGAGGGGTTGCGCGAGCGGTGGAAGGACCGTCTCCCGCTCCTCCTCGCCAACCTCGAGGAGGAGATGCGGCTCGCCGCGGAACGGCTGGATTTCGAGGAGGCGGGCCGGATCCGCGATACGATCCGCGAGCTCGAGCGGACGACCGGCGCGACCGCCCACCCGCGCCTCGCCCGACGGTCGAAACGGCCCCTACCCGAACCCTGACCGGCCCGCTTTATCCCGTGGGCCCTCTGGCGATTGGATGGCCCGCAGCCGCCCCCAGCGACCCACGACCGGGGAGGGCGGGCTCTTCGAGCTCCGCCGTCGCGGGACGATCACCGAGCTCCTGTTCCTCTTCGAGTGCACGACGGAGGAGCCGACGCAGCTCCGCCCGATCGCCGACCGCCTGGGCCTCACCGTCCAGGCCGCCTCGCACGTCTTCCGTCAGCTCCAGGCCCGCCGCCTCGCCGAGGTCCGCGAGGGGCGGTACCGGGCGACAGTCGCCGGCGTCCAGTGGCTCCACGCGTCGCTCGGCGTCGTGCGCGAGGACGTCGAGGGGCGCCTCGAACGGCTCAACATCGTCGACCGGTGCCGCGCGCTCGCGCTCGTCGACCTCGTCGAGGGGCAGCCGGCCACCCTCGAGCTGCGCGACGGGCTCCTCTCGGCGCGCGCCGGCGGCGACGGCGCCTCGCGCGGTCGGGTCCGAGTGGGCGGCCGCAAGGGCGAGATCGTCGAGGTGGACCGCCTCGAAGGGATCGTGCCGATCGTCCGCGGCCGCGTGCGCGTACTCACCGTCCCCGCGCGACGGCTGCGCGACCGCACCGTGCCGACGCAGCTGCGGCGGGCCCTCGCGGAATCGGGGACGTCGCTCCTCGCTGCCCAGGGCCTCGAGGCGTTCCACCTCGTGGGCCGCGTTACCGACCGGCCGGTCGTCCGGTTCGCCGTCGCGGCCGCGTGCCGCGAGGCGTCCCTCGTCGGCGTCGCGAGCACCGTGGTCGTGCTCGACGACGAGCTCCCCCACCTGCTCCAGCAGTTCGGAGGCACCGACCCGCCGCCGATCGACGTCACGCCGATCGGCTGAGGAGCTCGCCGAGCCGACGGATCGCGGCCTCGACGTCGCGCACCCGTTCGGCGCCCTCCGCCTCCAACCGCGACCAGAGGGCCGAGGCGCGACCTCCCGTGAAATCGCGACGGGCGATGCCCCCGTCGTCGACGAGGATCACGGGTCCCCGCGCGGGCCGACCCATCAGGTCCTCGAGGTTGGCGAGGTTCGTCGGGCCGACGGCGAACGGCGCGACGACGACCAGGGCGGCTGCGTCCAGCAACCGACGGTGGCGCTCGCGCACGTCGTCGCTGAGGGTGGCGAACGGGATCTCCGCGACGAACGGGACCCCGAGCTCGTCGGCGGTCTCGGTGTCGGAATCCAAGAGGGGGAGGGCCCCGGTCGTCACCGTCCACCCGTCGTCAACGAGGCGACGCAAGAGCGGCGACGCCGCTCCTCCTCCGCCGACCACGTGGACCGGCCCGCGCCCGCCCGGCAGTGGACGGGCGAGCCGGGCCGCGTCGAGCGTGCGGCGCGGCAATAGGTACGGTTGGCCGCTGTGCGGGTCGCGCTTCAGGACGGCCTCGACGCCCCAGACCTCCCTCAGGAGGGCCGCGTCGAGCACCTCGCCGGGCGGTCCGTCGGCGACGAGCCGGCCGCGGGAGAGGACGGCGAGCCGGTCGGCGTACCGGGCCGCGAGGTTGAGGTCGTGCAGGGCCGCGACCGCGCAGACCCGACGCTCGCGGACGAGCCGTTGCACCCGCTCGAGGATGTCGAGCTGGTGGCCGATGTCGAGGTGCGCCGTCGGCTCGTCGAGCAGGAGCAGCGACGATCCCTGCGCGAGGGCGCGACCGAGGAGCAGCCGCTGCCGTTCCCCGCCGCTGAGCGTCCGGATCCCCTCGTGGGCGCGATCGGAGAGCCCCACGTCGGCCAGCGCCCGGTCGGCGAGCGCGCGGTCCTCTGCGGTCTCGCCCCCGAACGGAGCGAGGTGCGGATACCGACCGTAGAGCACGTACTCCCGCAGGGCGACGTTGTCGCGCGGCGCCTCCTCCTGGGGGACCCAGGCGACGCGTCGCGCCCGCTCCCGCGCGGTGAGCTCCGCCGTCGGGGCGCCGAACAGCTCGACCCCGCCGCTCTCGATCGGCACGAGGCCGAGCGCGGCGCGGATCAGGGTCGTCTTCCCCGAACCGTTCGGCCCGGCCAAGGCGACCAGCTCGCCCGGCTCGGCGCGGAGCGACACGCGATGGAGCACCGAGCGCCCGCCGAGCCGCACGGTGAGGCCGTCGATCGCGAGCGCGGGGGCGGGCGTCAGAGGCCTTCCCCCATGAACGCGCCCCGGCGGTGGCGGAGCAAGAGGAAGAAGAAGAACGGGGCACCGGCGAAGGCGGTGAAGAGCCCGACCGGCAGCACGACATCGGGGACGACCAACCCCGAGAGGTCGTGCGCCGCGAGCAGGAAGGTGGCGCCGACGAGCGCCGAGCCGGGCAGCACCGCGCGGTAGTCGGGGCCCCAGACGCGGCGGACGACGTGGGGGGAGATCAGGCCGACGAACCCGATGATCCCGGTGAAGGCGACCGCCACGGCGGTCGCGACCGACGCGAGGAGCAGCAGTCGGGTGCGGATCCGCCGGGCGTCGACCCCGAGGCTCTGGGCGACGTCGGAGCCGAGCTGGAGCACGTTGAGCTCGCGCCCGAGGAGCAGCAGCGGTCCGGTGGCGAGCAGGAGCCCGCCGAGAACGATCCCGTCCCGGCCCCACGTCGCCCCGCCGAGGCCCCCCAGGAGCCAGAAGCTGACCTGGGCGCTACCGGTCGGGTTGAACAGGAGGATCACCGAGAGGATCGCGGAGAGCAGGTTCGCGAGGGCGACCCCGACGAGCAAGAGCGTCTCGACGCTCCCGCCCAGATAGCGGGCCGAGAGGAGAATGAGGCCTCCGGTCGCGATCGCCCCGAAGAAGGCGAAGAGGGGGAGCGCGACGTTCGCCTGGGCGAGGCCGACGTTGAAGACGAAGAGGATCGCCGCCCCGAGCGTCCCCCCCGAGGAGAGCCCGAGGAGGTACGGGTCGGCGAGCGGATTTCGGAACGTGCCCTGGAGGGTCGCGCCCGAGAGACCGAGGGCCGCGCCCGCCAGCAGCGCCAATAGGATCGTCGGCACCGTGCTCTGCCAGATGATCCGCACCCACGCCGAACATTGCGTCGCCGAGACGCCGGCGTCGCACGGCGATGGGTAGAGGCCACCGAAGGAGAGCCCGTTCGCGAGGATCCGGAAGACGGTGGTCGAAGGGATCGACACACCGCTGAGCAGCGGCGACAGGGCGACGAGGGCGGCCCCACCCAGGAACGTGAGCGCCAGCAGGCGCCGGCGCCGAAGGCGGCTGGGCGTGGGGGAGGGCGCGGCGGCGTCGGCCGGGCCGGCCACCCCGCTACCTCGGCGGGTAGACGTCCGGATGGAGGAGCGCGAGGAGGACGGGCAGCCCGCTCAGCACCATTGTCGGGTCCGGCTCCGTGAGGAGGTTCGAATCGATCCCCCAGGCGCGGCCGTCCTGCACCGCGGTCAGGCTCGACCACTCGGGGCCCTGCTGATAGGTCGCGAGGGTGACCCCGAACCCGACCCCGTAGATGACGGCCCAGGGCTGGGCGCTGAGCACCTGCGACCCCGACATCTCGAAGTACGGTAGGGCCGAGCTCGCCGCGATGCTGGCGGCGCCGACGAACTCGATGAGAGACCGGCCGAAGGTACCGGGCCCGTACGTCCAGTACCCAGGGGCCGGACTTCCGTCCGGGCTCGCGTAGTACGTCAGCAACAGGGTCGGGAGCGGGGCACCGGTGAACGACAGGTTCGTGACCAGCTGCTGGGCGGTCCCGAGGACCGCTTGCAACTGGCCCACGAGCGTCGAGGCGGCGGGCCCGACCCCGAAGATCTCGCCGAGCAGGGTGACGTCGACGGCGATACCCCCGAGGGTGGAGGGTTGGAGCATAACGACCGGGATCGAGTAGGTGACGCTCATCTCCTCGACGTCGGCGATGCTCACGATCGTCGAGGCAAGGACGAGCTCGGGGCTCGCGTTCAACAGCTGGGGGAGGTTCACGGACGGGGCGGTCTCGACGCACATCGAGTTCGTGAGCCCCCACGCGCTCACCTGAGAGTCGTTGTAGTCCTGGGAGATCCCTCCCGAGAGCGTCGTGCCGCAGTCGATCCCGACGACGCGGTCGCGTAGGCCGAGCCGGACCATCGAGTCCATCGTGCTCGGGGCGAGGACGACCACGCGGTGCGGGTTCGGCGGGACCGCCACCGTCCGACCGACGTCGTCGGTGATCGTGATCGCTCCGGGGGGGGTCGAGGGGGACCGGAGCTCGAAGTAGGCGGCGGTGACGGCGATCGCGGCCCCCGCGACGAGCAGGAGCGCGACGGCGAACAGCGCGACCGGGATCGTGCGGGGGGCCTTCGGAACGCTGGAGCTGGGGGCAGACAAACTCATTGGACTGCAGGCAAACAGAGTTTCACTTAAGCTTTTTCGCGCGGCGTGGGGCAAGGTCGCCGGGGAACCGGTACCCGGCCCCGTGACGGCCGGAAAGGCTATCTCGCGGGCCGCGTCCGGAGGGCCCGGAGGGAGCATAGGCTAACCTGGTAGACCAGCGGGCTCCAGTCAGGGCCCCCGAAGGGGGTCCTGGGATCAAGCGAGAGCGGAGGGGCGACGAACGTCCCTGTGACGAGTGACTGGAGCGGTCGGAGAGACCCGCATATCGGGGTTCAAATCCCCGTGCTCCCATCCCCCGGCTCGGCGACGAGGCCCCGTCCGTACCTGTCCGGTCGAGCGCGCCGAAGGGGCGCCGAACAAGCCAATAGCCGCCGCCGGTTCGTTGCGTCATGAAACCGTCCGACCCCCTCGGCCTCGTGGAACCGTTCCCCGACGCGGCCGGCCCCGCCCACCTGTTCCGCCTCAGCCGGATCGAGGGATTCGACCCGGCGCGCTTCGTCCGCCTTCCCCTGACCTTGCGTCTCCTCGCGGAAAATCTGGCGCGCCACTTCGACCCCCAGCAGGTCGAGGCGAAGGACCTCAAGGCCCTCGTGCGGGGCGACCTCGCGGCCTCCGACTTCGACTTCCCGTTCTACCCCTCCCGGGTGCTGCTCCAGGACTTCACGGGCGTTCCCGTGCTGGTCGACCTCGCCGCGCTGCGGTCCGCCGCCGTCCGACGGGGGCTCCCGGCCGAGCGGGTCAACCCGGTCATACCGGTCGACCTGATCGCGGACCACTCGGTCCAGGTCGATAGCTACGGGTCGCCGCGTTCGCTCACCGTGAACCTGGACCGGGAGTACGACCGCAACCACGAGCGGTACGCCCTGCTGCGATGGGCGGGCGAATCGTACCGCAACGTGCGCGTCGTGCCGCCCGGCAACGGGATCTGCCATCAGGTGAACCTCGAGTACATCGCCTCCGTGGTCGCCCGGTCCGACGTCCGGGGCGCTTCGCTCGTCTTCCCGGACACCGTCGTCGGCACGGACTCCCACACGACGATGGTGAACGGGCTCGGCGTCCTCGGGTGGGGGGTCGGGGGCATCGAGGCCGAAGCGGTGATGATGGGCGAGCCGTACTACCTCGCCCGACCGACGGTCGTCGGCGTACACCTCACCGGCGCCCTCCCGGAGGGCGTGACCGCCACCGACCTCGTCCTCACGATCACCCGCGCCCTGCGGCGGCACGGCGTCGTCGAGAAGTTCGTCGAGTTCTTCGGCCCGGGGCTCGCCCACCTCTCGGTGCCCGACCGAGCGACGCTATCGAACATGTGCCCGGAGTACGGAGCGACGGCCGCGCTGTTCCCGATCGACGACGCCACGACCACGTACCTGCGAGCGACCGGCCGCACCGACGACCACGTCGACCGCGTGCGCCGGTATGCCGAGCTCCAAGGGCTCTGGAACACCGGCGCGCTATCCGAGCTCCGCTTCGACGAGCAGATCGATATCGACCTCGGGTCGATCGTGCCGACGATCGCCGGTCCGAAGAACCCCGAGGAGAGCGTGGCGCTCGCAGACGCGGCCCCGTCGTTCCGCGCCGCCCAGGCCGCGTACCGGGCGGACCATCCTCCCACGAACGGTCACCCCACGGGCACGGTCCCGATCTCCGACGGGTCGGTCGTGATCGCGGCGATCACGAGCTGCACGAACACGTCGAACCCGTCGGTGATGATCGGGGCGGGTCTCATCGCGCAGCGCGCCCACGACCTCGGGCTCACCGTCACGCCCGGCGTCAAGACCTCGCTCGCCCCGGGGTCGAAGGTCGTCACCGAGTACCTGCGGCGCTCGGGCCTCCTCGTCCCGCTGGCCGCGCTGGGCTTCGACCTCGTCGGCTACGGGTGCACGACGTGCATCGGCAACAGCGGCCCGCTCGATCCGGTCGTCGAACGACAGGTCGTCGACGGTGACCTCTACGTCGCCGCCGTCCTCAGCGGCAACCGCAATTTCGAGGCACGGATCCACAACCTCGTCCGCGCGAACTACCTCGCGTCGCCGATGCTCGTGGTCGCCTATGCGCTCGCCGGCCGCGTCGACGTCGACCTCACGACCGAACCGATCGGCCGGGCGCGAGACGGCCGACCGATCTATCTCAAGGACCTCTGGCCCCCCTTGGCGGAGATCCGACGTCTGGTGGAAGCGAACCTCGACCCGGAGATGTTCCGCGAGAAGTATCGCTCTATCACGGTCGGCGACGAGCACTGGGAGGCCCTCAAGGTCCCGAGTGGCGCCACGTACCCCTGGGAGCCGACCTCCACGTACCTCCGCGATCCGCCGTACTTTGACGCGGTGGCGGCGTCCGGGCCCGAGGGGGAGCGGTGGCTCGACGGCGCCCGAGCGCTCGTGGTCCTCGGCGACCGCGTGACGACGGACCATATCTCACCGGCCGGCGAGATCCCTCCGGAGAGCCCGGCCGGCGCGTACCTGATCGAGCACGGCGTCGCCCCGTCGGACTTCAACACCTACGGGACCCGGCGCGGCAACCACGAGGTCATGGTCCGCGGCACGTTCGGCAACGTCCGCATCAAGAACCAGCTCGTCGCGCCGCGGGAGGGAGGGTTCACGCGGCACCTCCCATCGGCGGAGGTGACCTCGGTCTACGAGGCGGCCGAGCAGTATCGGGCCGAAGGGGTCCCGCTCGTCGTCCTCGCGGGCGCGAGCTACGGCCAGGGGAGCTCGAGGGACTGGGCGGCCAAGGGCCCGATGCTGCTTGGGGTCCGGGCGGTCGTCGCCGAGAGCTACGAGCGGATCAGTCGCTCGAACCTCGTCGGCATGGGCGTGGTCCCGCTCCAGTTCAAGCCCGGCGAGGGGTGGAAGCAGCTCGGACTCACGGGGACCGAGCGGTTCTCCTTCCGGCTTCCGGGCGGGACGCTCGCCCCCGGGACCGAAGTTCAGGTCACGGCCGCCGACGACGCGGGGCGCGAGGTCCGGTCGTTCTCGGTCGTGTGTCGGATCGATTCGGAGGTCGAGATGGCGTACTTCCGCGCCGGAGGCCTCCTGCCGTTCGTCCTCCGACGGCTGGAAGCGACCACGACGGCGCCGTCGGGCCCGAGCTGAGGCGGCCGGCGACGTGCTCGAGTACACCGGCATTCGGGTGCGCGACCTCGACCGGTCGCGACGTTTCTATTCCGAGGGACTCGGGCTTCGGCCCGTCCGACGAGGTCGGATGGCCGCAGGCGGAGTGTGGGAGGAGCTCGAGGACCCCGAGTCGCACGCGGTGCTCGAGCTCAACTTCTACCCGGACGCCCCGCCGTACCGTGAGGGGGACGAGCTCGACCACCTCGGGTTCCGAGTGGACCGGCTGGGAGAGAGCGTCGACCGCCTCGTCGCGCTCGGGGCGCGGCTGCGCATCCCCCCGTTCGAGGACTCCGGCGAGCGCCTGGCGTTCCTCTCCGACCCCGACGGCGTGTGGCTCGAGCTGTACGAGCGCCTCGAGGCCGACGGCGCGCCGACGTCGCAGCCGGTCGACTAACAGTGCCGGGTCGGACGCCCCCCGCCGGACCTGCCTATATTAGAGCCGCCGAGGGTGGGGAGCGCGACCGGGCGCGGCCCCGACCGAACCATCGATGGACGAGCTGAACGCGGAAGGGCCGAGGGTGCGACGGTCCGTCGGGTTCAGCTCGACCGGCGTCTTCGTCGTCGCCCTCGCGATCCAGCTCCTCGGCTACATACCGACCCACTTTTTCGCCCAGCACGTCGGGCTGACCCCGAGCGGGATGGGGGTGCTCGGGACCCTCCAGTGGTTCTTACTCCTCGCGTCGTCGGTCAACATGATCGGCGACCTGCGGATCGGCTCCGCCTACACGTTCTTCATCGCCCGCGGCGAGTCGCCCCTGACCGCGACCGGGACCTACTTCGTCCTGCGCGTCGCGATGGTCGCCACGGGTGGCACGATCCTCTGGTTCTCCGCCCCGGTCTTCCCGTCGGACTACTCGACCGAGACGTTCCTCGGCCTGTTCGGCCTCTGGATGCTCCTTCCGGTCCTCTGGTCGGTCTCGACGGTCTACTCCCAGCTCTGGGTCGCGCAAGGTCGGTCCGTCCGGGGCCAGTTCCCGTTGCTCATCGAGTCCGTCGCGCGGACGAGCGCGCTCACGATCATCGCTCTATGGTCCTTGAACCTGCCCGTCGGATCGTTCACGGATATCGTCGCCCCGGTGACGTACGCGTACCTGTTCGGCGCCGGCGTCTCGGCCGTCTACAGCTTCCCCTCCGTATGGCGGGCGACGCGGCCGTTCCGCCTCGCCGTCGCGGCGCGGCTCTTCCGGTTCGCCTGGCCGCTCATGGGGAGCCTGATCCTTCTCTACCTCTCGACCACTATCGTCCAGTTCCTCATGGTCGTGCACTACGGCCCCGACCGTTTCACGGTGTTCCTCGCGGGCAACGGTCTCCGCATCCTCGTGCTGTCCATCCCCGCCGCCGTCGCCGTGCCGCTGTTCCCCCACCTGGCGCGGCTGCACAAGCAGCGGGACTACGAGGTCATTCGCCAGCGCACGTGGGCGGCCCTGCGCTACACGGCGCTCTTGGCCGTCCCGCTGGCGCTAGCGATGGTCGTCTATCGTTTCCCGCTCATGAACATCCTCTACTCCGGCCCGTACGCGACGCAGGGCGGGGGAGCGGTGGCCCTCGCAATCCTCGCGATCTCCGCCATCCCCGCGGCCCTGAGCCAGATCATCGGCACTTCGCTCAACTCGGTCGGGCTCCAGCGGCTCGAGCTGTACCTTACCGCCCTCCAGGTGGCCACGCTCGTCCTCGGCTGCGTCGCGTTCATGGTTCCCTGGAACCTGTTCGGCCTCCCCGGCCCGGTGGCGGCCGCCCTCGCCGTCCTTGTTTCCTCACTGGCGGCTCTGCTCCTCAACACGTACTACATGTCGCGGCTCCTTGGGGTCCGGATCCAGGCTCGACCGATCGGCACGATCGTCGTCGGCGCCGTGGCCGCGTTCGTCGTCGTAGGCCAGTTCAACAGCCTGTTGGGGAGCATCGGACGATACTACGTCCTGTTCGCGGGAGTGAGCCTGGGATTCCTCGCGTACGCCGTCGTCCTCGCGCTCGTCGGGGAGCTCTCGAAAGCGGACGTGCGGCAGATCGTCGGGGCCCTCGGGCTCCCGCCCTCCCTCGCGCGCGTCCTCGCTCGCCTGTGCTGGCGGGAGGAGACCTGGCCGGTGAACCCGGCGCCGGAGGGCGGGGCGGTCGGGCTCAAGCCCCTCGACCCGCGCCTCGAGCCCGACGAGGATGCGGCGGCGCGACCGTCCCAGGAGACGAAAGGACCCCCCGAGACGTGAGCCGGGACCCTTGTCAGAGGGTGCCAGGGGTACGCGAGAGCTTAAGCCCCCTAGGCGACGTACTATGGGTGAGGCACGAGCGATGATCCAGGTGGAGGTCCGACCGTCCGCCATCGAGCAGGTCCGGCGCCTGATGGGCTCACAGAAGCCCGAGACCGGCGTCCGCATCTACGCCCAGCCGGGCGGCGGCGGATGCTGCGGGGGCGGCGGCGGCGCGGTCCAGTTCGGCATGGCGTTCGCCAAGCCCCGTCCCGAGGACGAGGTCGTAAAGGTCGACGGCTTCTCGCTCCTCATCGACCCGGCGAGCGCGAAGTTCGTCAACGGCGCGGTCGTCGACTACGTCGAAACGCTCAAGGAATCCGGCTTCAAGGTGTCGAACCCGACCCTACCCGAGCCCGACGCGGCGGGCCAGGCCGGCGGCTGCGGGTCGTGCGGCTCGAACGCGTCGAACGGCGGCGGCTGCGGCTGCGGACACTAGGCGCGCGGCCGCGCTCCGGCCGACGTTCTTCCTCGGCACGGCGCCGTCGGGTTCTCCTCGTTAAATAGGGCCGCACGGCTCGCGGCCCTCCATGCCTCCCGAGGCGCTCAACGCGGTCGATGTACGCAAGACGTACCGGCTCCGTCGCGGCCCGCCGGTGGAGGCGCTCTCGGGCGTCTCGATGACCGTCCGGGCCGGCGAGCGGGTCGCCCTCCTCGGGCGGAACGGCGCCGGAAAGACCACGTTCCTCCGGATCGCGGCGACGCTCTTGCGCCCGACCTCGGGGTCGGTCGAGGTCTTCGGGCACGAGGTGAGCCGCGAGCCCGATGCGGTCCGGCCGATGATCGCCGTCGTCCCGCAGGAGGGGAAGCCGTTCTTCCACCTCACCCCGCGGGAGCAGGTCTACACGTACCTGCGCGCCCGGGGCCTCGACCGGGCGACGGCGCACGCCCGCACGTCGGAGGCCATCGGGGAGATGGAGCTCGACGAGGTCGCGGACCGGCTGTCGATCACTCTCTCGGGCGGCCAGCGCCAGCGCACCATGGTGGCGACGGTGATCGCCACGGGCGCTCCGCTGCTGTTCCTCGACGAGCCCACCATCGGCATGGACCCGTTCGCCCGTCGCGGCGTCTGGGAATCGCTCCGCGCGCTCACCCGTCGCGGGTCGACGATCCTGCTCACGACCCACTACCTCGACGAGGCCGAGGCGCTCTCGGACCGGCTCTACATCGTCGAGCGCGGCCGCGTCCTCATCGCGGGCACCGCGGAGACCCTCAAGCAGCAGGTCGGCGGGACGCTCCGCGTCTCGATCTCCGACGGGGCGACGATGGGCGAGACGTTCGCCTCGTTCGGCAGCGCGGTCCTCGACGGGACGACGCTCCACGTCATCGTCGACCCGAAGCGCCTTCTCGAGATCCTGAATGTCGCGGTCAAGGCGCAGCGGACGGCGACCGTCGGCCCGGTGACCCTCGAGGAGGCGTTCCTGCGGACCGTCGGCCGGTCGATCGACGAGGACTGACGTGGCGCTCCCGTTCGCGCTCCCGAACTTCCGCGGCGCCGCGTCGTTCTCGGCGACCGAGGCGCGTGTCCAGCTCCACGAGGGGATCGCCGTCTTCACCTCGATGATCACCCAGTTCGTCGTCCTGATCTTCGTCTGGGTCCTCGCCCGATCGATCCTGCCGGTCGCGATCCTGGGTGCGATCATCTTCTCGATGTTCACCCTCGGACAGCGCGTCCTCAACGAGGCGGCCTACGTCCGCGTGGACCACAAGCTGAACGAGCTGTACCTGGCGTCCCCACTCACGCCGGAGTCGTACTTTCTCGGGATCGCCGTCGGGGTCCTCCTCGCGTACCTGGGGCCGATCCTGATCCTGGTCGCGATCGCGGTCCTCTGGGTCGCGTTCACCCCGCTCCTCGCGGTCGAGCTCGTCGCGACGTCGCTCGCGGTCTGGCTCTTCTCCTCCTCGATGGGCTACGTCCTCTCGACCCTGTTCCGGGACATGCGCGCGATCTGGTCGTACGCGTCGATCCTGTACAATCTCTTCGGCGTCCTGCCCCCGGTGTTCTACCCGGTCGGCCTCTTTCCGACGGCCCTGCGACCGATCGCCCTCGTGATGCCGCCGAGCGCCGCCGCGGGGCTCCTCCAGGACGCGCTCCGACCGGGCGTGCTCTCCTCGTCCGACGTCGTCCTCGCCGCCGTCGCCCTCGCCGTCGAATCGCTCGTCATGTTCGGCGTCGCCCTGCTCTGGGCGCGTCGGACGGCCCAGGAGCGGTAGCCGTGGCGACGGTGTCGTACCCGGCCTCGGTCCCGCGGGAGGGCCACGTCTTTCCGGCATTCGCCCTCATCGGTTGGCGGTGGATCAGCCGCAACCCCGCGTCGACCGTCGCGCCGATCCTGCTCCCGTTCATCTTCCTCTACTTTCTCTTCCTGATCTCGCCGGGCCTCTTCCCTCTCGAGGTGATCGGGGCGATGCTCTTCACGACGCAGAACATCGGTAGCTGGGTCCTCGGCGACTCGGCGACGTGGCGGATCGAGTGCGCCCTCCAGGACCTGTTCGTTGCGTCGCCGATGGGGAAGGTCCGCTACCTGTTCGGGATCGCCGTCTCGAACCTGATCGCCGCCGCCCCCGCCCTCGTCGTCCTCGCCGTCGTCCTCTCGTTCGCCGTCGGTCACCCGGTCCCGTGGACGTCGTGGGCGATCCTGTTCGGGGCGCTCGTCGTCGTCTGGGTCCTCTTCTCGGCGATCGGGGTCGCGATGTCGAGCCGCCTCACGAGCCAGCGGGAGATCTGGCCGGTGGGGAACCTCACGTTCACGGTCCTCGGCATGCTGTCGCCGCTCTACTACCCGCTCTCGTACCTGCCGCCCCTCTGGCAGCAGGCCGCGCTGTTCTTCCCGACGACGTACGCCGCGATCCTCGCCCAGGGGGCGTTCGGCCTCGCGCCCGCTTCGACCGGATCGATGACGATCGACGCGGTCCTGCTCCTCGTCCTTGCGGTCCTCGGCACCGCCGTCGCCCTCTCGCTCTACCGGTGGCGGGGCGCGTGACCCTCGCGGCCTCTACGAGGGCGCGCCGGGCGGGCCGGGGCCGCCCCGGACCAGAAACGTTCATCCCTTCCGCCGGCTTGCATTCCTCGGTGCGTCCGTCCGAACACTACCAGCGATCGATCCCCGCCCCGCCGGAGCCCCGGCACGAGACGATCTTCCTCGCCGGCCGCGTGTCCGTCCGAGGACGGGGCGGGTAGGGACGCGTCGCTCGCATGGGGAACGAAGAGTTCGACGAGATCCTGACCGCGCTCGACCGGGAGACCGCCCGGATCCGGGTGCGGGCCGAGCCGCGCCGCTACAACAAGCCCGCGACGGTCATCTCGGGGTTCCCACCGGGGGTCGACCTCGTCGAGACGACGCGGTCGCTCAAGAACCGGCTCGCGACCGGCGGGTCGGTCGTCGACGGCGAGGTCTATCTCCAGGGGGACCATCGGTCCCGGATCCGGGACGAGCTCCAGCGGCTCGGGTTCGACCCGGCCACGATCGAGGTCTCGAACGCCCAGCTCCCCAAGCGCGGCCGCCGCGGGTAGTGCTTCCAGCGCCACCTACCGATCGGAACTCCCGCGCGGAAGCGGCCACCCCGCGCCCAGAATGCGCCGGACGCTCACGCTATGAACGAGCGGGCCTCGGCCGGCCGAGGTCCACACGATGGCCGGTTACGCGCATCCGGAAGTCCTCGTCGACACGGAGTGGGTCGCTCAGCACCTCCAAGATCCCAAGGTGCGGATCGCCGAGGTCGACTACGACCCGGCCGCCAACTACCAGCTCGCCCACATCCCCGGCTCGGTGCTGATCGACTGGAGGGCCGACATCAACGATCCCGTGGCGCGCGACCTCCTCAGCGGGGCTGCGCTGACCCGGCTCATGCACCGGGTCGGGGTGCACCCCGATACGGTGCTCGTCCTCTACGGGGACTTCAACAACTGGTTCGCGGCGTTCGCGTTCTGGGTGTTCCAGTACTACGGCGTGCACGACGTGCGGCTCATGAACGGTGGCCGCAAGAAGTGGATCGCCGAGGACCGCGCGCTGACGAAGGAGGTCGTGACCCCGGCGGCCGGCTCGTTCTCGGCGCAACCCCCGAACGAACACCTGCGGACCTACTACGACGCGGTCCGGCACGCCCTCGACGAGGTGAAGGCGGGGCGGCGGCGCTTGGTCGACGTGCGCGGTCCCAAGGAGTTCACGGGCGAGGTCACCGCGCCCCCCGAGTACCCGAACGAGCACGCGCAGCGCGGTGGGCACATCCCGGGGGCCGTGAACATCCCCTGGGCCCAGGCGGTGAACGACGACGGGACGTTCAAGAGCCGCGACGAGCTCGACGCCCTCTACCGCGGCAAGGGGATCACGGGCGACGTCCCGGTGGTCACGTACTGCCGGATCGGGGAGCGCTCGAGCCACACCTGGTTCGTCCTGAAGTACCTCCTCGGATACCCGGACGTGCAGAACTACGACGGGTCGTGGACCGAGTGGGGTAACCTGATCCGCAGCCCGATCGAGAAACCCTAACGCCGGCCCACGCGACGCCGCCCCTCACGAGGGCCCGCGGCGCAGCCGGGGCGTCGGGTTCGCTTCCTTCCGGATGAGGAAGTGGTGGAGGTTCGCCTCCTTGCGGTGGGCCAGCACCGAGTGACCGGTCCGGTCGGACCACCGGATCATCTCGATCGGGCTCGTCGGGTCGTCGGTGACGAGGAGCACGACGTCCCGCGCGGCGCGGCCGGCGAGCTCCGTATCGAGGCGGGCGAGGATCGCCGAGCACTCGGCCCCGATTTCGTAGAGCTCCACGTCGGGTGCCGCCGGGTAGCACCGGATCCGAAGCTCGCGGATCCGCGCGGCGAGCCCGTCCCGGACCGCGGCGGCATCGACGAGAGCGGCCGGTAGCGTCCCCGGTCGGTCCGGCGCGATCACAACGACCCACCCCTCGTCGTAGGGTGCGTCGTTGAGCAACTTGGGGCGATCGACGAGGGCGACGTTCCGCTCGAGGACCCGGCCGTCGACCGGCAGCCGGACCGCGCCCGTGTAGCGGACCGACTCGACCGTCGCGACGCTCCGCCCGCGGGCCACCACCCCCTCGACCGGCCGGAACCCGACGCTCTGGAACCTCCCGGCGAACGACGCGAGCGAGGCGAGGATCCCGACGGTCGCCGACCGCCCCCCGTCGGAGGGCTTGAACCAGACGTCCTGCTCGAGGTCGTAGAGGCGGTCCTCGGGGAGCGAGCATCCCTCGACCTCCATGGAGCGCGAAAACGGTCCGCGAGATTTACCGATTCCGCGCGTCGGCAGGCCGCGCGCGACGCCCTCTAATAGACGCGATGCGGGTTGGCCCTACGATGGCCGCGCGGAGCCCTCGGACCCGCACGGCGGAGCCGGTCCGCAACCGGTGCCGGTGCGGCCACTTCCCGACGACCCACCTGAGGGTCGTGCCGAGCGCCCAGGGCGGTGGATTCCAGCTCGAGGCGACCGGCCCGTGCTCGATCTGCCTCGAATCGGTGTGCCCTCGGTTTCGCCCTTCGGTCTGAATCAGCGCGCCGCGGCGACGCGCGGCCAAACCCATTTGAGGAGCCCTCCGATAGTCGCACGATGCCGTTGGGTCGGCGTGCCATCGCGATTTCCGGTGTCGCGGTCGCGCTCGCGTTGCTGGCGAGCGGCGCTCCGAGCAGCTTCGCCCGAGGCCCCGCGCTCGACGGGGCGCGCTCCGAAGCGGTCCCCGGCGCCGTCCACCTCCCGCCCGGTCCGTTCCTGCCCCACGCGCTGATCGACCCGCGGGTCGGGAGCGGTCAGGGGCGGATGCTGATCGTCACGACCGACCCTGCGACCATGCCGAACGACGGCCTGCGGGCGAACCTGACCGCCTTCCCGCCGGAGTCGTTCGACCCCGAGTCGTCCTTCCAGGAAGGCGTCTCGGAGACGATCGGTGGGTACGACGCGGTCTTCGGGATCTTCCAGAACTCCGTGCACCCGCCGCTGCCGTTCTTCTCCGTCTTCTCCAACTCGACGGACGCGACAGTGCACCTCGCGTACTGGACGAACATCACGCTGCTCTCCGGGCAAAGCTACGACTTCGAGCTCACCCCGTCGAACGGCACGGTCTGGACGCTCACGGTGAACGGGGCTCGGTTCGGGGCGAACGCGAGCCTTTCCGACTTCGACTTCGCGGCCACGACCTCGACGTGGCTCGGGGGCCTGAGCTACAGCGAGATCGCATTGTACCCCGGCGCGACGACGACGCCTCCGGTCGCCTCCGCCTCGCTCGTCCTCGCGGTCCACCATACGTCCGGCTGGTACCTGCCCCAGCAGGGGCAGGCGATGTTCTCGGGCTCGAGCGGTGGAGCTTGGGGGGTCGAGGGACGTGCGCAGCACCCCACCCTCGCCCCCGGTGCCGTCGTCACCGGCACGAGCGTCGCCGCGGTGCCGAACGGCACGGTCCTCTGGACGGGCGGCCCGGTGCCCGTCGGCGTTGCGCTCGAGGTCCCGACGGGAGCGGTCGGGTCGGGCGCAACCATCGCGCGCGCCACCATCACCGACACCGGTGGGCTCCCGATCCCCGGCGCGGCGGTGTTCTTCTCGGACCGGCTCGGGGGCAACTTCTCCCCGTCGAGCGCCCTCACGAACTCGACCGGCCAGGTCCTCGTCCTCTTCGAGACCCCGAACGTCTCCGCGAACGCGTCGGACCTCGTTCTGGCGACGGTGACGACGTTCGGCTTCGGCGGTTCCTCCGGCCGCTCCGTCGATCTCTCGCCGGCGGAACAACTGTTCGTCAACCTGGTCGCCGGTTCGACGGACGCGACGCCGGGCGGCACCCTCGTCCTGACGTTCCGCGTCACGGACCCGAGCGGTCGTTCGGTCCCCGGCATCTACCTCGCGTTCTCCGTCGACCACGGCACGGTCTCCCCCACCCTCGCGTCGACGGACACCGACGGGCGGGCGGACGCCACGGTGAGCACGCCGTCGGCGCCGGTGGTCGTGACGCTCCGGGTCGCCGTCGCGGCGAACGGCGCGTGGGGCGCGGCGATCCTCCACCTCGGGAGCGGCCCACCGCCGCCGTCGTTCTGGGCGGTGTTCGGAGGGTACCTCGTCGGGGCCGCGGTCGCCGCGCTGGTTATCGCGGTCGTCGCGATCGGTCTCGCCCGACGCCGTCGGGGACGTCAGGTCCTACCGCCAATGGACCTGCGTCGTGACCCGCCCGTTTCCGCGGGCGGAGCGCCGCCCGAACCTGCGACTACCCGTACGCCGCCCGGATCATGTAGTCCTTGAACCGGTGCAGCCGGTCGTCCCAGAAGTGAAAGTGCCAGGACCGGGCGTCCTCCCACTCGTCGCCGCTCTTCCATCCGGCGTGCTCGAGCGTCACGTCGATTCCCTCCGGTGACTCCATGAGACGGACGTACACCTCGGTCTTCGGCTCCGGGCCGTTCAGAAAGCCATCGAACGTAGGCGGGCCCGTCCAGCTGAACCCGAGGTCGACGTCCGCGGTCATCCGCGTGATCCGGCCGTGGGACGCGAACCGGGGATCGTCGTCGAACACGAGCTC
>Ga0075436_100000135_pt1 | contig 44199 bp, 49 predicted proteins | sample RhiMethybrSRZTD5_FD_75303 | JGI IMG/M metagenome (GOLD analysis project Ga0075436, IMG submission 75303) | Populus rhizosphere microbial communities from Tennessee, USA - Rhizosphere MetaG P. TD hybrid SRZTD5 | ecosystem: Host-associated > Plants > Roots > Rhizosphere > Soil | place: USA...
CTCACCGTGGGCCTCCTCACCGGCAACTGGGAGCCGGGAGCGCGCACCAAGCTGTCGCGCTTCGACCTCAACCGCTTCTTCCGCTTCGGCGCCTTCGGCGGCGACGGCACGGACCGCGACGAGCTGCCTCCGGTCGCCCTGGAGCGCGCCGCGCGCCATGCCGGCCGGCCCTTCCGTCCGCAGGAAGCGCTGATCATCGGCGACAGCGTGCACGACGTGAGCTGCGCCCACGCCCACGGCATCCCCGCCCTGGCGGTCGCCACCGGCCAGACGTCCGCCGGCGAGCTGCGCGCCGCCGGCGCCGAGTGGGTGGTGGCGGACTTGAGGGAAGCCTACGCCGCCTTCGGAGCCGCCCCGCCGCCCGCCTCCAGCGGATAGCCGGCGCGCTGCCAGTCGGTCATGCCGGTGGTCAGCTCGACGACGCGGCGGGCGCCGTGACGGCGCAAAGCGAGGCTCGCAGGACGCATCGCCGGATCCTCCGGCTGCGCGCCGACGACGATGAATTCCGTGTGCTCGGTGGCCCCCGGCGGCAGGCCCGCCGCGAGGTCCGCGGCGTCCGCCGACGCCGCTCCCGGGATATGCCCCTGCTCGAACGCCGCGCGCGGGCGGACGTCCACGATACGGAACGGCGGGAACGGACGGCTCAGCCGCCGGCGCACCTCCGCCGCGTGCGTTTTGAAGATCACGCCGTCGAAATGAGGATCCATCGTCTCCCTCCGTGGGAGGGCATCCTATCCCAGGCGCTCGGCCAGGCGTAGAGCGGGCGGCCACCGCTTCCTGTCAAGGCTGGGGACTGTGGCACGCTCGGCCTCCTGGACGGCCTGGAGGCAGAGCGGACAGCGCGTCAGGAGATGGCGCACGACCAACTGGTTCTCCCGCCGCGTGAGCTCAGTCCGGAGAAAGCGCTGCAAGATGTCCTGCGTCAGGTGGGGCGAGCTGATCATGGCATCCCTCCAATCGAGAGCCGTCCTCAGGCCCTCAACAGGTGTAGTTGCCGTAAGGAGGAAGAAAAGGACAAGGATCGCGAAGAAATTTGGCGGAGGCCCCGGTTGTAGACTCCGGAGCATGACGACACCCCTGGCAGATCCGATACTCGGCGACTACCGGGCGCTCACCGCCGGGTGCGGGCTCATCGAGCGCTCCTGGGCGGGGAGACTGGAAATCCTGGGCGCCGACCGCCAGCGTTTCCTGAACGCCTACGCCACCTGCGACGTGAAACCCCTGGCTCCCGGCGACGGAGCGTACGGCTTCATGACCAGCGCTCAGGGACGCATCCTGTCCGACGCCGTCGTCCTGGTGCACGCGGACCGCCTGTGGCTGGAAGTCGGTCCCGGACAGGAGGACGCGATCGCCGGGCACCTGCGCAAACACGTCATCGCGGACCGGGTGGAGATCCGCCCGCTCGCGGAGATGCTGCCGTTGACCCTCGTCGGGCCGCGGGCGGCCGACGCTCTCGGCGCCGCCGCGGCGGCACTGCCGGAGGGGGACTGGAAGCACGCGCGGGTGATCGTGGAGGGCACCGAGGTCACCCTTCAGCGGACCGGCAGGATGGGGGCGCCGGCCTTCACCCTGTGGACGCCGGAGTCGAGCGCGCCGCGCCTGTCCCAACAGCTCCTCGCGCGGGAAGGCGTGCGGCGGGTGAGCCCGGAGGCTCTGGAGGTGCTGCGGACGGAGGCGGGAATCCCGCGCTTCGGCCAGGACTTCGGGCCGGACAATTTCCCGCAGGAGACCGGCGCCACGGAGGCGGTGAGCTATACGAAGGGGTGCTATCTCGGGCAGGAGGTGGTCGCCCGCATCCACTACCGGGGAGGTGTGCAGAAACTGCTGCGTCGCTTCGTGTTCGAGGGAGGGGAGCCGCCGCCGCCCGGGGTCCGGCTCTCTCTGGCAGAGCGGGAGGTGGGAAGCGCCACGACCGTCGTCCATTCACCCGCCGCGGGCCGCGCGATCGGGCTCGGCATCGTCCACCAGCGTGGCGCCGAGCCCGGGACGCGGCTGGACGTCGAAGGAGGTGGGACGGCGCTCGTCGAGGAGGTGCCTAGACGGTGAAGGAGGAGCCGCAGCCGCACGAGCCGCGGGCCTGCGGGTTGTTGAACTTGAACCCCGAGCCCGCCATCCCCAGCCCGTAGTCGATGGTCGTCCCCTCGAGGTAGCGGGCGCTCACCGCGTCGACGTAGATCGTGAGCCCGTTCTGCTCGTAGATCCAGTCGTTCTCCCGCGCTTCCTTCTCGAAATCGAGGGCGTACTCGAACCCGCTGCAGCCGCCGCCGCGAACGGCGACGCGCAGCCCGTGGGAGGCATCCATCCCTTCCTGCTCACGCGTGATCTTGACCATCTCCACCGCCTTCTCGGACAGTGTGACGGGCGTATAGGCACCGTCCGCCGCGACGGGGCTGGGCTGGACGTGTTCGGTGTTGTCCATCGGTTCCATGGGCCGTAGTCCTTTCTTCTCCCTCATCCTGCTCAAACAGGCACGGTCGGCAGCGAATTTCACGATAGCGGCGGCGGCCCGCGAAGTCAAACGGTATGATCGCGCCGTGTTGCGGGCGGTCCTCTTCGATTTCAACGGCGTGCTCGTCGACGACGAGCCGATCCACATGGCGGCGTTCCAGCGCGTGCTCGGCGAGGAAGGGGTCGCCGCCTTCACCACGGACGAATACTATGGCCGCTTTCTGGGGCTCGACGACCGGAGCTGCTTCGCGGCGGTGCTCACCGCGGCGGGCGAGCAGCCGGCCGTGCCGCGCCTGATGCGCCTGATCGCCCGCAAATCCACCTACTACCAGGAGCGGATCCGCGAGCGTGGCTATCCGCTCTTCCCCGGCGCCGTGGAGCTGGTGCGGGATCTCGCCGCGGCCGGCCGGATGCTCGGTGTCGTCAGCGGCGCCCTGCGCGACGAGGTCGAGGGGGCGCTGCGCCAGTGCGGATTGCGCGACCTCTTCAAGGTGCTGGTCACCGCCGAGGACGTGGCCGAGGGCAAGCCCGATCCCGAGGGCTATCTCCGCGCGCTGGAGGGGCTCAATTCCATCCCGCCGCTGCCCGAGCGCCTGATCCATCCGCACGAGGTGCTGGCGGTGGAGGACAGCCCGGCCGGCCTCGCGGCCGCCGCCGAGGTCGGATTCGTCACCCTGGGAGTAGCGCAGAGCTTCCCGTCCGCCCGGCTCCGCGGCGCCGACGCCGTGGCGGACGGCCTGCGCGACCTCACCCTGCCGCGCCTGGACGCGCTCTTCGCCCAGGCCAGCGCCAGATGACCCAGCGCGCGATGGACGACGACCTGCGCCGGCGCCTCGAGCAGTACGTCAAGCCGCTCTATGCCGGGCTCGACGGCGTCCAGACCTTCGATCGCGTCGATCGCCTGCGCGGCCACCTCGCCGCGTTGCGGGCGGGTCCCGCGGGACCACCCACCGCCGTGGACGACGTCCTCCTCGAGCTGCTCCTGCTCCTGCACGGCGTGGTCGACCGGCTGGGCTCGCTGGCCCCCGGCGGCCGTCTCGACCTCTTCCTGCGCAGCGTGGGTCTGCCGGAGGAGCTGGCCCGGGCGGCGCGGACCGGCCTCGGCCGCTTCCGGGAGGAGCCGCGGCGCGCGGAAGAGGAGCTGCTGCACGACGCGCTTCTCCTCGACACGGCCGGGGTGGTGCCGGCCGTCGAGCGCCTGATGGCGGCGGGCAAGAAGCGGGTGGCACTGGGGCGCGCCCTGGCGCAGCTCGATCCCGGGCCGGCCGTGGAACGCTACACGACTCCCCGCGGGGCGGCCCTGGGGGCCGCGCGGCGGCGCGAGGCGGAAGCGTGGATCGAGGACCTGCGCCGCCGCGCGGCGCAGGAGGCGTCCGGTCAGTTGATCGGGACCCTCCCGGAGAGCCCTTCCTCATAAGAATGGAAGAAGGAGATCGCCGCTTCCGGGAAGCGCCAGCAGTAGTAGCCGTCGCCGTTGTCCCAATCCACCAGCCAGAGCCCCTTGACCTCGCATCCGACCGAGGAGACCTCCCGGGCCCACAGCCGCACGATCTTCTCGCGCTCCTCCTCCAGCTCGTCCCGCCGGGACTCCATCTCGTCGCGGCTGGCCACCGTGTTGACCAGGCCTTCGATCTGGCGCACGGCGGCCGCCGTCGCCTCGCGGACGAGTGGGAACGTCGAGATGGCCTCGTCGTACGAGAAGATCCGCTTGCGCGGTCTTTGCTGAGACATGCACTCTCCATCATACCAGATCAGAGCCCGGAAGCGCTTCATTTACGCTTCGCAGTGCATGCGTATTTCTTGGCTTGGCGGCGGGGGCCGGCTGCTGTAGATTCTGGGCGGTGAGCGTCCAGGACCGCATGAGCGAGCGCAGCCGCGGGCACGTCGAAGCCATCGCCGGTGGCATGTTCTCCGGCAAGAGCGAGGAGCTCGTCCGGCGGCTCCGGCGCGCGGCGATCGCCCGCCAGACGGTGCAGGTCTTCAAGCCGGGCTCCGACACCCGGCACGCGCCCGAGCGGCTGGTCACCCGGGACAACCGCGAGCTGGAAGCGATGACGGTCACCTGCAGCGGCGAGCTCCGCGGCAAGCTCCTTCCCGGGGTCGAGGTGGTGGGGATCGACGAGGCGCAGTTCTTCGACGCCGGCCTCGTCCAACTCGTTGGCGAGCTGGCGGACGCCGGCGTCCGGGTCATCGTCGCGGGTCTCGACCTCGACTACCTGCGCCGCCCCTTCGGCCCCATGCCGCAGATCCTCGCCCTCGCCGAGTACGTGGACAAAATGCACGCCGTCTGCGTCTGCTGCGGCGCGCCGGCCCATTACAGCCAGCGCATCGCCGGCGGCACCGAGCAGCTCCTGGTGGGCGACGGCGAGTCGTACGAAGCGCGCTGCCGGCACTGCTACGAGGCGTACGAGGCCTAACCTCCTGCGATCAACGGGCACGGCCGGTTGTGGCGGTCGACGTGGACGTAGACCACCTCGGCCTCGGTGACCTTGACCCGGCCGGTGTCGGGGCCGTGGGGACCGCGCTCCGCCTCGACGATCACCTTCACGGTGACCGAGGTGCGGCCGAGGCGCAGCGTCTCGGTGTAGAAGCTCACCAGGTCGCCGACGAACACCGGCGCGTGGAAGACCACCTCGCGCATCGCCACGGTCACCAGGCGGCCCGGCGCGTGGCGATGCGCCTCCACCGCTCCCGCCTGGTCGATGTAGGACAGGATGATGCCGCCGAAAATGGTGCCCAGGGCATTGGTGTCCTTGGGCATCAAGATGACGCGGATCGCCGGCTGCACCGGTCCGGTCCCGCCGTCCGCGGGGGGCTCGCTCATCCCTTCATGCTATCCTAGACCCCTCCCAGCGCGGGCCTCTTGCCAGATGCCGGAAACGGACCACGCCCCAGCGCCGCCGCCCATCGTTGGCACCGCGAGCGATGCAGCCCTCCTGCGCCAGATCGTGGAACGGCGGCCCGAGGCGCTGGCCGCGCTCTACGACCGCCACGCCTCCACCCTCCTCGCCCTCGCGCGCCGCATCTTGGGCGGCAGCGCCGACGCGGACGACGTGCTGCAGGAGATCTTCGTCCACGTCTGGAATCATGCCTCCCGCTACGATGCGGCGCGCTCCTCGGTCTCGACCTGGCTGGTGCTGATCACGCGCAGCCGCGCCATCGACCGCCTGCGCAACCGGAAGGTGGTGGAGCGCGCCCACGAGGCGTCGCAGGCCGACCAGCCGGTGGCGCATGCATCCCCGGAAGGCGCGGAAGCCGTATTCCTGAGAGAGCGCCGGGAAAGGGTGCGCCGCGAGATGGACAACCTGCCGCCCGAGCAGCGGCAGGTGATCGAGATGGCGTTCTACGAGGGGCTGACCCAGAGCGAGATCGCGGCGCGCGCGGACCTGCCGCTGGGGACGGTCAAGACGAGGACGCTCCTCGCGATGAAGAAACTGCGCGGTGCGTTGCGCGCCGAGATCAGGCAGCTGTTGTGAGCCCAACATCGTGAGCCAAGAGACGCACTGGGAAGACCAGATGATCAACGCCGCCGTCGAGGCGCTGGAGCGGGGGGCAGACCCGTCCGCCACGGCGCCGCGTCCCGCCGAGGCCGCCGAGACGGCGGAGACCCTGGCGCGTCTCTACATGGAGGTCCTGGGCCTCATCCCCTACGAGCTGGCTCCAGCGGCTCCCGATCCCGAGACGCGGCAGCGGCTCCTCGCCGTCGTCACCGCGGTGAGCGGCGCGTCCGTGCGGCCTGCCGCTCCGCGTCCTGTCGTGACTCCGGTCCCGCCTCCGGAGAGCCCCCCCGTGGCGGCACAACCTCCGGTGCCGGCGCCCACGCCCGTGGTGGGCCCGCGCGCGGTCGAGCCCTCGCCGGCGGCGCCTGTTCCGGCTGCGGCAGGCCCGCTGTCGGGAGCGCGCCGCCTTCAGCCTCGTCCCGCGCCGCTGTCCGTCGCCCGCCGTCCGCTCGGCTGGCCGGGCGTCCTGGCCGCCGGCGTCACGCTCGCCCTCCTCGGTCTCTCCGGCTGGCTCTACCTTCAGCACGCGGACCAGGCCGAGACCATCGCGCATCTGCAGCGGGCGCTCCAGGAGGCACGCCAGAAAGAAGCGCAGGCGACCCAGCAGGCGGAGCGTTTCCGCACCGACTACACCCAGTTGCGCGCCACGATGACCCTGGTCACCGCTCCGGCTGCCCTGGTGAGCCCCCTCCGCCCCGTGGGCCAGCTCCAGCGCGACGCCCGCGGCGCCCTCTTCGTCGCCGCCGACCATCAGCACTGGCATCTCTCCATCGAGGGCTTGAAGCCCCCGTCCCCGGGCAAGGTCTACCAGCTCTGGTTCGTGCCGGAGCAGGGTCCGCCGGTCAATGGCGGCACCTTCCTCGCCACCGCCGACGAGCGCATCGAGATGAGCTCCGAGGCCATGCCCGCCGGCACCAAGTCGGCCATGGTCACCCTGGAGAACGCCCCTGCCGCCCCGGCGCCCTCCGGCCCCGAAGTGCTCCGCGCCGCGCCGATGTTCCAGGTGCTGTAGGCCGAAACTGGATGCGAGGATTTATCCGTGCCCGAGAACTCCATCCGCAAACACATCGCCCCTCCCGCCACGGCGGAGCAGATCGCTCAGGCCGTTGGAGTGACTGAGGAGGATCGCAGAGTCGTCTACGAGGTCCTCCGGAATCTAGGCTATCTACCTTCCGAAAAAAGCCTACCGAAGAGCTCCAGGCAGGAGGCGTCGTGAAGATCTCCGCCCTCATGTCCTGAGAGAACCCTCCAGGCGGCACACGGTGTGCATTTCTGCACCGGCGATGCCCACGGAGGACGCATGACCACAGAGATCAAGAGCGAAGCAGCGGTCGCTGAGGCGGTCCGTCCAGCCCGGCGTATGCCCTGGAGCACCGAGGTCGACGAGAGTCCGCACGCGGAGGCCTCGCCCGAGCTGTTGTTGAGCCATGAGTGGCTGGTGGCCAACGGTCTCGGCGGCTATGCCTCCGGCACCCTCTCGGGGGCCGCCACGCGCCGCTATCACGGCCTGCTGGTCGCCGCCCTGCCAGCTCCCCTGGGCCGCATCCTGATGCTCTGCCAGATGAACGAGGTGCTCCGGCTGCCGGATCACACTGTCGTCTCCCTCGGCGGCGCGCCCCGGGTGGGCAGGACCGCCGCGGCTCCGGGGTCTCCGGCGCCGGCGGCCAGCCACCTGCGCGAGTTTCGGCTGGAGGCGGGACTGCCGATCTGGCGCTACGAGGCGTTCGGCTTCGTGCTCGAGAAGCGAGTCTTCCTCGCGCACCTCCAGAACACCGTCTACGTCACCTACTCCCTGCTCGCCGGGTCCGGCCTGGTGCGGTTGGAGATGCACCCCTCGGTCCACTTCCGGCCCCACGACGCGCCGGTGTCCACTCCGCTCGGCACGCCGTTCTCCTTCCAGGCGGTCGGCAGCCGGTACGAGATCAGCTCGAGCTGGGCCGCCATGCCTCCCCTGCGTCTCCGGGTGTCGGGCGCGAACGCCTCCTTCACCGTGACCGGCCGCACCGTCGCGGGCTTGTACTACGAGATGGAAGACCGCCGTGGCTACGAGCCCGTGGGAGACCTCTGGGTGCCCGGGTTCTTCGCGGTGGACCTGGCACCGGGTGACGAGGCGGCTCTCATCGGCTCGACGGAGACTTGGGAGGTCGTCGAGGCGCTCGGCGCGCGCGAAGCCTTGGACTCCGAGATCGAGCGCCGGGAGCGGCTGGTCTCCCTGGCCGACCCGCGGGCCCAGGAGCCCGCGGCGGTGGAGCTCGTGCTCGCCGCGGACCCGTTCGTGGTCACCCCCGGCCGGGCCGAGGACGCCGCGCGCGCCCGCGCCGCGGGCGACGAGGCGCGGAGCATCATCGCCGGCTACCCCTGGTTCACCGACTGGGGCCGCGACGCGATGATCAGCCTGGAAGGGCTCACCCTGGTCACCGGCCGTCACCTGGAAGCCGGCTACGTCCTGCGCAGCTTCGCCCGCTGGGTGCGCGACGGCCTCATCCCCAATTACTTCCCCGAGGGGGATCGGGACGGCGTCTACCACACCGCGGACGCCACCCTCTGGACTTTTCACGCCCTGGCCCGCTATCTGGACATCACGGGCGACGTGATGACCCTCGACGTCCTCCTGCCGGTGCTCCTCGACATCGTCGACCACCATCTGCGCGGCACCCGATTCGGGATCGGCGTCGATCCCCGGGACGGCCTGCTTCGCCAAGGGGCCGACGGCTACGCGCTGACCTGGATGGACGCCAAGGTCGACGACTGGGTGGTCACCCCGCGGCAGGGCAAGGCGGTGGAGATCAACGCGCTCTGGTACAACGCCCTGCGCCTCCTCGCGGCCTGGGTGCGCGACCGCCAACGCGACGGCGGCGGCGATGCCGTGGCGCGCACTCTGGAAGCCCACGCCGAGAAGGCGCGCGAGTCCTTCAACCGGCGCTTCTGGTACGCCGAGGGGAGCTATCTCTACGACGTGGTGGACGGGGAGGTGAACGGCCAGCCGGGGGACGATCCCGCCTGCCGTCCGAACCAGGTCTTCGCCGTCGCGCTGCCGTATCCGGTCCTCGACCGCGAGCGCTGGGCGCCGGTGCTGCATACCGTACGCGACCGTCTCCTCACTCCGGTCGGCCTGCGCACCCTCGCCCCCGACCACCCCGACTACAAGCCGCGCTATGACGGCGACCTGCGAGCCCGCGACGCCGCCTACCATCAGGGCACCGCCTGGGCCTGGCTCATCGGCCCCTTCATCGACGCCTGGCTGCGCGTCTACCCCGGAGACAAAGCGGGAGCGCGTGGATTCCTCGCCGGCTTCGTCCCCCATCTCGGGGAAGCCTGCCTCGGTCAGATCAGCGAGATCTTCGACGCCGAGGAGCCCTGGACGCCGCGAGGCTGCGTGGCCCAGGCGTGGAGCGTGGCGGAGGTGCTGAGAGCGTGGGTGAAGACGGCGTAGATCCGGGCCTTTGAACCGGAAGCGACTGCGCAGGGACTGACTGGTCAACCAAGCGGTCCCAACCCGCCCGGCCCTCACTCCCTGACAAGAGGGGGGGCCGGAAAGACATCAGGCGCGAGCGTTTCCCGGTCCACCACTGGAGTGGGACGGGCCGCCACCGGAATCTCGCGTCCCGCCTCGCGAGCCTCGACCGGGGGCTCGCTGGAGGCGGCGAGCACGGCGGTGGTGTTCAGCATCGCGGAGCGAGCGACGCAAATACTCCTGTAGCCCTTGGCTGCCGGCTTCTGAGGCGCAAAACTCGCGGCTGGAGCGATCCCTGTCGCCGGGGGAGCGACAAAACTCGCGGCGGGAGTCATTTCGGCCGCAGAATGAGCAGCTCCTCCGGCGGCGGGAGCTGCTTCCGCGACGGATTGAGCTGCTCCCGTCGTGAAGGGAGCGTCTCATGAGCCGGCGGGAGCAGCTCGCGCCGCCACGGTGGTTGCTCCCGCCGCGATGGTCGTCGCTCCCGAGCGGATGGAAGTGGCTCAATTCGGGATCGCAGCCAATTCAGAAGCGGCAGTTGTGTTTCATGAGCCGGTCCGAGCTGCTCGCGGCGCGCTCGCGAAGGCTCCGTTCGCGGCGTCTGCGGTCCGTGAATCCTTCGCCAACGCTCCTTTCGTGGCCGCCGTGGCTCAGGGCGCTCCTGGCGCTGCCGCGGAGAGCTTGCGGAAGCGGCTGGGGGTGCGGCCGGAGCCGGGCTCGGCGACGGCGAGGACTCCCTCCTGGCGGAGCGTATCCAGGGCACGGAAGAGTGTCGGCCGGCTCGGCGCGAAGCCGAGCGCGCGATGGAGGTCGTTCTTGTCGAATTCGTCCGGAATCCGTTCCAGCGCCTCCTCGACAGCCGCAAGAACCTCGCCGGCCTTCCCGCGCGTCTTGATGGGAGGCGCAGGAGCCGGTGCTTCAGACATTGGCGCCGGAAGCTTGAGAACCGCGCGCCGGCCTTCGAAGGGCGGGCCAGCGCTCGGGATTTCCTCGCCCTCCAGCTCGGCCTGCGCCCGCCGGATCGTCTCGAAGGCCCGCAGCTTCACCCGATGGGCTTCGTACAGCATTTCGACGTCGGCGCGGAGTTGCTCCTCCAGCCGCGTCCGCAGCTTCTCGAATTCTTCCTGTGTCATGGCCCGACTCTAGCGTTTCATGGCGCGTGCCGCAAGGGATGAAACACAACGGCCGGCCCAGGATCGCGGGCCGGTACCGTTTCCGCTCCTGCGATACAGTGACCCGAGAAAGGAGACTCCCAGGCGCCCGATCTCCTCGCGCAGCCGCCGGCCATCGAGAAGGTCGACGTCCTGGCGGTCAAGCTGCCTGGATAGCCCCCCGACCGGACTCCCCAGACCGGCGGCCGGAGCCGCCCAAGGAGATCAGGCTCATGTCCCGCACCTCCCTCTTCATCGCCCTTCTCCTGACGCTCGCGGCCTGTCATCGTGAGACGCAGGACCCGAATCTCCTCGTCGCATCGGGCCATGTGGAGGCCACGGACGTCCGCATCTCCACCAAGATCGGCGGCCGGCTGGAGACCTTGAGACTCCAAGAGGGCGACAAGGTCCAGGCCGGCGAGGAGCTGGGCCGGATCGACCCCACGGACATCGGCTTCGCCCTCCGGCAGACTCACGCCGAGCGCGACCAGGCCGCGGCCGAGTTGGCGCTGCGGGTCGCCGGTCCGAGCCGGGAGGAGATCGCTCAGGCGCGGGCGCAGGTGGCCCAGACCAAAGCCGACCTCGAAGGCGCGCAGAAGGACCTCGACCGCATGCAGGGGCTCCTCGACAGCGGCTCCGGGACGACCAAGTCACGCGACGAGGCGAAGACCCGCCGTGACGTCGCCGCGGCGCGTTTGAAGGGCGCCGAGGAGGCTCTGGGCCGCTTGCTGGCCGGCAGCCGCCGCGAGGAAATCGCCGCCTCCCGCGCCCGCGTCGCCTCCGTGGACGCCCGCATCGCCCAGCTCGAGCAGCAACTGCGCGACGCGATCGTCACCAGCCCGGTGGGCGGCGTGGTCACCGAGAAGATCGCGGAGGCCGGGGAGCTGCTGGTGGCCGGCGCCGGCCTGTGCGTGATCACCGACCTCGCCGACGCCTGGCTCACCGTCTACATCGCCGAGCCCGACCTCGCCCGCATCCGCATCGGCCAGGAGGCGGACGTGGTGACGGACGACGGACAGTCGCGCAAGGGGAAGATCACTTATGTCGCCGCCCAGGCGGAGTTCACCCCGAAGAACGTGCAGACGCGTGACGAGCGGGTGAAGCTGGTCTACAAGGTCAAGGTCGGCCTCGACAATCACGATGGCCTCTTCAAGCCTGGCATGCCTGCCGAGGCGCGCCTGCGGCGGACGGACAAGGCGGCGGCGCGATGAGCGCGGGGGGTGAGAGCGGCCACATGGTCGAGGTCCAGGCCATGACCCGCAAGTACGGCGATCTGGTGGCGGCCGACGACGTCAGTTTCGCGGTCGACCGCGGGGAGATGTTCGGCCTCATCGGACCGGACGGCGCCGGCAAGACGACCACGCTGCGGGTCGTCCTCGGTCTCCTCGCGCCGACCACCGGGAGCGTGCGCACGTGCGGCCTGGAGCCGGTCCGGCAGAGCGACGCGCTGGCGCAGCGGATCGGTTATCTGTCGCAGCGCTTCTCCCTGTACGGCGATCTCACGGTGGACGAGAACATCGCCTTCTTCGCCTCCATCCACGGGGTCAAAGGCTGGAAGGCGCGGCGCGACGAGCTGCTCGAGCTGCTGCGCATGACGCCGTTCCGCAAGCGGCTGGCGGACCGCCTCTCCGGCGGCATGAAGCAGAAGCTCGCCCTGGCCTGCACGCTGATCCACACGCCGGAGCTGCTGGTCCTCGACGAGCCGACGACGGGCGTCGATCCGGTCTCGCGGCGCGACTTCTGGAAGATCCTGGCCCACCTGCAGCGGGAAGGGCTGACGCTCCTCCTCACCACGCCCTATCTGGACGAGGCGGAGCGCTGCCAGCGCATCGCCCTCATGGACCATGGGCGCCTCCTCACCGTCTCGGCTCCCACGGCTCTCCGCGAGCAGGCCGAGGGCGCGGTGGTGGAGATCCTCGCCAGCCCCAAGCGTCAAGCCGCCGACCGCCTGCAGGAACGCCCCGAGGTGGCCGACGTGCAGTCCTTCGGCGAGCGCCTGCACGCCACGCTCCGCGGGGTGGACCCTGCCGGGGCGCCGGAGGCGGCGCGGCGCCTGGCCGCCGATCTGCAATCCCAGGGGATCGAAGTGGAAGAGGCCCGCGCTGTCCTCCCCTCCCTGGAAGACGTCTTCATCGCCCGCATCCAGGCGGCCGGCTCGGGTGCGGCTGTCGAGGGGGAGCTGAGATGACCATCACGATCCGTTGCCTCGCTTTCTCTGTGGTCGTCGTGCTCACCGGGTCGGCCGCGTTCGCCCAGGGTGAGGCCTTCCGCCTGACCCTCCCCGACGCCTTGGAGCGGGCGCGCAGGAATTCTCCCCACCTCGCCGAGCTGTCCGCCCAGCAGACGGCCGCCGAGGCCGGGCTGCGCGGCGCCCGCGCGGAGACGATGCCGCAGGTGGACCTCTCCGGCGGGTACACTCGCAACTCGCACGTCGACGAGTTCGTGCTGGCGCTGCCCGGCCAGCCGCCGCGCGTCCTCTTCCCCGACCTCCCGGATTTCTATCGGCTGCATGCCGGCGCGTCATTACCGTTGTGGACAGGTGGGCGGATCGAGAGCGCGGTGACCGCCGCGGACCGCCAGCGCGAGGCGGCCGGGCTGGATCTCGCGGGCGGCGAGCACGATGTCGTCCTCGAGACCAGCACAGCTTATTGGCGCTTGGTGACGGCACGCGAGAGCGAGCGAGTGCTGCGCGAGGCCGTCACCGCCTACGAGGCTCATCTCACCGATGCCCGGCACCGCTTCGACTATGGCGTCGCGGCGCGCAACGAGGTGCTCGCCGTGCAGGTGGAGCGCGACCGCGCGGAGCTTGCGCGGCTCCAGGCCGAGAACGCCGCCGCGATCGCCAATGCCGATTTGGGACGCCTGGTGGGCCTGCCGTCCGGGACCCTCATCGAGCCCACCGAGCCGCTGCCGGCGGCCCCCGCCGTGGCCGCCTCCACGGCCGGCTCGGATCCCGAGGCGCTGTTCGCCGCCGCCGACAAGGCGCGCCCCGAGCTGCGGGCGCTGGAAGCGCGGATCGCCGCCGCGCGCGCCAACGTCGACCTCCAGCGCGCGGCGGCCAAGCCCCAGGCGTCGCTCTCCCTGGGCTACGACTACGCGAATCCCAATCCGCGCATCGTGCCGCCGCGGGATGAATTCCGCGGCACCTGGGCCGCCGGCGTTACCGTCTCGCTGAAGGCGTTCGACGGCGGCCGTAGCGCGGCGGCTGCGGCCCAGGCCGCGGCCCAGGCCGACGCGCTCGCGCGGGAGCTGGAAGACCGCCGCCAGCGGCTGCGGCTGGAGGTCACCTCCCGGCTTCTCGACGTGCGCACCGCGCTGGCTGGCCTGGCGGTGACCGAGCGCAACCTGGAAGCGGCGCGGGAGAACGTCAAGGTGGCGAAGGACCGCTACCGCGAAGGGGTCATCCCCTCGACCGAGCTGCTGGACGCCGAGACCGCCCTGCTGCGCGCGGGCCTCGACCAGACCTCGGCGGCCACCCAGGTGCGTGTGGCGCTGGCGAATCTGGAGCATGCGGTGGGCTCAAGCCCCTCACCCCCGGCCCCTCTCCCAGCTCCCCCCGCCCTGGCCCCGGGAGAGGGGCCGGGGGTGAGGGCCCCGCGGCGGTGACCATGGCCTCATCAAGCACCCAGGCCATCGCCGCCGACCGCCTGGTCAAGCGCTTCGGCGCCTTCATCGCGGTGGACGACGTGACCCTGGAGGTGCGCGAAGGGGAGGTGTTCGGCCTCCTGGGGAGCAACGGCGCCGGCAAGTCGACCCTCATCCGGATGTTCTGCGGCCTCCTCACCCCGACGTCGGGGAAGGGCTCGGTCCTCGGTCTCGACATCGGCCGCCAGTCCGAGGCGATCCGCCGCCGCATCGGCTACATGACCCAGCGCTTCAGCCTCTACGACGAGCTGACGGTCGAGCAGAACCTCGAATTCTTCGCCGGCGTCTATGGTCTCAAGGGCCGCGAGCGAAGCGAGCGCCTGCAGTGGGCGATCCGGATGGCCGGCCTGGAAGGCAAGGAGCGGCTCATCACCCGGTCTCTCCCCGGTGGCTGGAAGCAGCGCCTCGCTCTCGCCTGCGCCGTCCTCCATCGTCCCCAGGTGGTCTTCCTGGACGAGCCCACCGGCGGCGTCGATCCCATTTCCCGCCGCCGCTTCTGGACGCGCATCGACGAGATGTCCGGCGAGGGCGTCACGCTGATCGTCACCACCCACTACCTGGACGAGGCCGAGCGGTGCGACCGGATCGCCCTCATGCACCAGGGCCGGCTGCTCGGAGTGGGCAGCGTGCCGGAGATGAAGGCGGTCTTCGCCGGACGGGCCATCCTGGAGGTCACCTGCCCGCGCTTCCTCGAAGCGCAGGACCGTCTGGAGAAGGAGAGCTGGGTGCTGGAAGCCTCGGTCTTCGGCGACCGGCTGCACGTGGTGGTCGCGAATGGCTCCGACACCGAGGAGGGACGGCGCCGCGTCCTCGACCTCCTGGAGAGGGAGGGCAACACGCCGGCCACGGCCGAACGGATCGTGCCGTCGCTGGAGGACGTCTTCATCCACTCCATCGAGCAGGACGATCTGGAGCATGCAGCGGAGGGACACCGATCGTGAGCCTGCGCAAGCTGTGGTCGGTCGCCTGGAAGGAGCTGATCCAGTCCGCCCGCGATCCGCTGAGCCTCGGCATGCTCTTGGGCGTGCCGTGCATGATGCTCCTGCTCTACGGCTACGCCTTGAGCTTCGACGTGCGCCATATCCGGCTCGCGGTCCAGGACAACGACAAGAGCGCCGCGAGCCGCGACCTGATCGCCTCCTTCGTCAACTCCACCTACTTCGACCTCGTCGCGACCCCGCCTCCCGGCACGGACCTGGAGAAGCTCACCGCCCGGCGGGTGGCGAAGGCCGTGCTGGTGATCCCCGAGCGGACCTCCGAGGACCTCGCCGCCGGCCGCCCGGCCCGGCTCCAGCTCCTCCTCGACGGCGCCGACGCCAACACCGCGTCCACCGTCCTCGGCTACGCCAACGCCCTGGTGGCGGCGGCCAACGTCTCGCGCCTGGCCGGCTCCGGTGGCCCGGCGGGAGGCAAGCTCACCCTGGCGCCCATCGTCTACGAGCCGCGGGTCTGGTACAACCCCGAGCTCGACTCCACCCACTTCCTGATCCCCGGCCTGATCGGCTTCATCCTGATGTTGACCGCCGTGCTCTCCACCGCTCTCTCGGTAGTGCGGGAGAAGGAGCGCGGGACGATGGAGCAGATCCGCGTCACCTCCTTGAAACCGGGCGAGCTGATCGTCGGCAAGACCCTGCCCTACCTGGGGATCTCGCTCGCCGCCACCGGCCTGATCCTGGTCGCGGCGCGCTCCCTCTTCGGCGTCGCCGTGGCCGGCTCCTACCTCCACCTGTTCGCCGCGACCCTGATCTACCTGATCGGCGCCCTGGGTTTCGGGCTGCTCATCTCGTCGCTCGTGGACACCCAGGCCATGGCCTTCCAGCTTGGCGCCCTGTCGTCCATGCTGCCGGCGATCTTCCTCTCGGGCTTCATCTTTCCGCTGCGTTCCATGCCGTGGCCGCTGCGCTGGATCTCCTACGGGGTGCCGGCGCGCTACTTCAACGTGGTGCTGCGCGGCGTGATCCTCAAGGGCGCGGGCCTGGAATCGTACCCGCAGGATATGGGCTTCCTGGTCCTTTACGCGGTCGTCGTTCTGACGCTCGCCTACGCGCGCCTGTCGCGCCGGGAGGTCTGACGTGCAAGCGCTCCTGGCCATGATCCGCAAGGAATTCCAGCAACTCCGGCAGGACAGGAAGATGATCCCGGCGATGATCGCCGGGCCGGTCATCCAGCTCATCGTCCTCGGCTTCGCCGCCAACCTGGACGTCAGCCACATCCCTCTGGTGCTGGTGGACCAGGACCGCACGCCTGCGAGCCGGGCGCTCGTCGACCGCTTCACCGGCTCGGGCACCTTCGACCTCGTCGGCGCCGAGGACACGCCGAGCGCCCTCGATCCGTGGCTCGTCCAGGGGCGGGCGCAGATCGCGCTGGTGATCGGCCCCGGCTACGGCGCGGACGTCGCCGCCGGGCGGCCGCCCCACCTCCAGGCGATCGCCGACGGCACCGACTCCAACTCCTCGGGCCTGGGGCTCGGCTACGTTTCGCAGATCGTCAGCGGCGTGGGGGGAGAGCTCGCGGCGACCAGGCTGTCGGCGATCGGGAGATCGCCGGGGAAGGTGGGCCAGTTCGAGCTGGTGCCGCGCGTCTGGTACAACCCCGACCTGCGCAGCCGCTGGTTCTACGTCCCCGCCGTCCTCGCCATGGTGCTGATGCTGGTGACCATGATCCTCCCTTCCATGGCGGTGGTGAAGGAAAAGGAGATCGGGACCCTGGAGCAGCTCATCGTCACGCCGCTGCGCCCGTGGCAGATCCTGGTCGGCAAGCTCACGCCGTTCGTGGTCGTGGGCATGTTCGACCTGGTGCTGATCACGGGGCTGGTGACCGGCCTCTTCGGCGTGCCGTTGCGCGGCTCCTTTCTCCTCTTGACCGGCCTGACCTTCCTCTTCCTGATGACCACCCTCGGCCTCGGCCTCCTGGTGTCAAGTGTCGTGCGCACCCAGCAGCAGGCCATGGGCTTCTGCGTCTACGTCCTCATGGTGCCCATGATCTACCTCTCGGGGCTCATCTTCCCGATCGAGAACATGCCGCGCGGCTTCCAGGAGGCGAGCCGGGTCATCCCCGTCCGCTACTACGCCAACATCCTGCGCGGCATTTTTCTCAAGGGCTCGGGGATCGACGTCCTCTGGCCCGACTCTTTGGCTCTGCTGCTCATCGGCACGACTGTGTTGACGGTGGCGTCGCTGCGGTTTCGGAAGAGCCTCGATTGAGCCCCTCCCTGGCCCCCTGTGGCAAGCTCTCGGCCTTCAGAGTTTCGTTTGGCATGGTGTCTCACTCTAGCAGTTCCTTCGTGGGTTCCGCTTTGCTCACTCCCGGGACTCGGCGCCTGGCCGTAGAGCGTCAGGCCCGCAAGGCTTCGCCGGGCTTCGCACTGCTGAGCAGAGATAGCGCGAGAGAAAGAGCGATGTACACTTTTTCTTCCCCGGTCGCGCCATGTAGAGTTGGCTGGCCAATCAGCCCAACCTGCGGCGACGTATATATCCTCCAGTCCTCAACTCGTGGGAATTCCGAGGCTGAGAAGCAGGTCATTGATCCTCTTGAACCTTGTAGTTTGCTTGAGATCTGGCTGTTTGCTGACCACCTCGAGGAGCGCCCTGCGCAAACTGTGAGCAGTCCACCATTGAGGCTGTTCAGGAAAGATCGCGTCGAGTAGCAGAAGCGTTTCGGCCGGGAAAAGTCGAAGCAATTCTGACTCCTCCATATAGGAGAGGGTGGCCGAAGGGTCGATGGGCGCCAAGAGGTTCATGTCGACAGATAAAGTTGTCACTGCGAGTGGATAGGCACCTCCCATCTGCGTCAAAGCCTCGACCCATGCTTCCGTAAGCTTGGGAGACTGCATCGCCTTGTCCTTAGGCCAAGCCCTCTCGATCCATGGCTGGATCCGGTTCCGCCAGAGCCTTTCCTTGTCCTCATCGGCGGCATCCCGGAACATAGTCTCAATGGCGGAGACCACATCTGACAGCTCCTCTGGAGCCAGAAGCCTCAGAGCCCTCCGACTATCGGCTTTGGTGAACACCTGCGGCAGACCGATGCCCGAAAAGCCAATGAGCCGAAGTAAGTGTTTCTTGACATGACTCTGCTGCTCAAGAGTATCCCTATGCCCCAATGCCTGAAATAGGAACGGTTTCAAGATGGCTAGGAGCTCGATGTCAATTCTAGAGTTGTGAAGATAGCCCACCCAAACAGCTCCAGCTTGTTTCGAGGCCTGCCAATCAAAAAGTGGCAGCAGGTTATTCTGGGTCCAAGCAGGGTCGAAATAGTAAAGCGCCCGAAGGTAAACTGCCAGAATCATCTGTGCAACGTGTGCCGAGCGAGCTGACTGTCTCATTGACTCCGAGAACCGGACCCGAAGCGTTTCGGGCAATCCCTGCCCCTTTTCAAGACGTCTAACCCACATCCTGTTTAGAAGGGTCAGGATCAGATCTCCCTCAGGTGAGTAGAGAGCCTTCGACAAGGAGGGTTGGGGCGGCTCTTCTCCTGCCTCCTCAGAACCCGGCTCTCGATTGCTGAGAGCCGCCCAGTGTCGATCCCAGCAGATCCAAAAGCCGTCTTCTCTTTCGGCGGGGAGATTTTCGGTCGAGGTGAGCAGCCAATGCGCAAACTCGCCAATCTCCTTCCTTAAAAGATCCTCGGGAACGTTGCGAAGGAGAAAATTAATGACAATCCAGAGCCGAACCTTCCTTCTCGTTTCGTTAGGGGAGGGAAATGCGTTCAGGGTAGTGTGCCAAAGCTCCGGTCGCCAGATTCTCTCTTTGGCCAGCCTACGAAGAACGTGTAAGCTTCGGACAGGCCGCTTTTCCACGAACCGACGCCAGCCTACTGGGATATTTTCGATTCTCAATCGACCCAGAAGGTCTGGTAGAGACGAATCCATCAGTCGGAGGAAGTCCGCTTCTTGTTGATGGGCGCCTGCTATCGAAGGGTACTCAAAAAATGGCTCTTCTTTCAAAATCTCAGCTATGGACCAGCCGTGTCCCATCTCGATCTTCGAGAGTAGCCTGAGGGCGTTGGCTGGCAAGGCTACACCCCCTGCCTGGAGCCTGGCCAAACGCTCCCCTATGACTCTGTGCCTCCGCTTTGTGGTCTCAGGGTCTTTCTCTTGGTAGTGTTCTTCCTGCGGGCCTGCAAGAATCCTGTTGTACAGAGTCTTCAAGATGGAGCGGGAGGAGAGTCTGGGGGCACCTTTCTCCAGGAAGCTCAGCACTTCCTCCCGTGTCTTATATGTCCAAAGGGTGTTCCGGTCCTCCGCAAGGAGAATCTCGGCTGCTGGGAGAGGATTGGAATCCCCATCTTTACCTAGTACATACAAGACCAGACGATCGAAGAGAGGATGCATCTCGGTTACCCAGCGGGCGACGAGAGCCTTTCTGCCCTGCGGCTTAAGTGCGAAATAGGAATCTCGAACCAGTCCACCAAGGCCAAGCCACTCGAAGGAGCCATGGAATTCGTCCCACTCGGGGCTATCAAGATTCCAGAAAGAGGTAGGATCTTCGTCAGGCTCTTCAAGAAACTCCAGCCACTGCAAGGCTCGTCCCAGAGCTGAGGTCAGCCCGTGGGCTGAGCGGGCAAGCAAGGTTGGATCAGTGCGTAGAACCGCAGCCACCTCTGTCGCCAGCGACCCTCCAACAAGCATCAGCTCAACTCGAACCCGATCTCGTGGGCGCCGGGCTTCTTCTTCGGATTGCTCAAGTTGTGGCAAGTGTTCGTGGATCTCCTTTTCCTCGCGAGAGCGAGAGATCAACCGAGGCGCTGGCTGCAACAATTCAAGAAGCTCTCCAGGTACTGAGGTCTCTAGATGGAAGTCGCTGCCCCGAACTCTGCGAGACAAGTGGATGGCAAAAGTATCACCCGCTAGCACCCTCCAGAGTTTTCTCTGGAAAGACGTTAGACTGCTATTCCTCCGGGGGTCTTTGGCCGATGCCTGGAGTTCCTCTCGAATCAAGCTTCTAAAATCCGGGTGCAGGATTCCTCCCCGCAGAAGCACCCAGTCGATCAGCTCGTCCGATCCGAGGTGATGACAGAGCCAATCTGCCAGATTAAGGGTGGTTTGACTCAAGCGAGGCGGTTGCTCAGCCCAGTGCCTGACCTGGATGAGCTCAGCCGTTTCAGGTACGGGATCGGGCCAGGCTAAGAGCCTTTTGGAGCCGAGAGCATTCGAGCGGTCAAGAATCCGCAGCCAGCCGATGTGCGGTGCCGGCCGGCGCCGTGCCCAAGCTGCTGCAACGCCCGGCTGTGAGAGTAGCCAAGTCGTCCGTCGGGCTGCGAATTCGTCCGGATGCTGCGGAGGTCGATCGGAATCTCGTAAGGCAAGGGAGATTTTCGATTGAAGGCCAGAAGCGATGTCCTTCGCCCAGACATCGAAAGTTCCTGGCAAGTAGGAATGATCCACGTAGGGAATTGGGATGACTCCCTTTTCTTTCCATTGTTGGCAAATGGTGCTCTCTGTTGCACCCCGCGGGATGTCGGTGAGAGCAAAGGGCTCTTGATGGCCACTCCCTTTGGTGCGCTCAGCGGAGATGGCGTCCAGGAAATAGCGCAGGATTACGTCATTCGCACTGTAACCTACAAAAAGAACTATGAATTCCCGGAACAGATCGCTGATGAAACGGCTTGCCCAACGCTCGACGATGTACGCGTTGCCGAAGTCTCCACTGGTGAGCACCAAACCTTCCAGGTTTTCGATGCTGCCGTGCAAATGAACGAGAGACGCCCAAGTATGTTTCTTGGGAATCGAGAGCCTAGGAGCCGTTTCCACTCGGAGGGCTGAGGTCCGACCGGCAGCTTTCTCAAAGAGGTTGTCGAAATTGGTGGTTACCAGGCGGTAGCCCATCTGAGTTTTTGCAACTTCCAGAAGGGACTTGTGGAGCCTGAGCTGACCCCTCTTGAGCGAATGGGGGCTCAAGATATCAGCTACGGTCTGTCGGATCTTTTGCGAATCCCCTCGCCTCCTCGCTAGGAGATCGAGTGCTCGGTCGAACTCAAGCTTCTTGAAAGCTGCCTTCTCCGGCGGCTCCATGACCTCATTCAGCTTCGCATAAATATCCTTTACCAAGTCCTTGAAGAGAGGGAGGCCAGCCAGATTCTTTGACACACCTGCTCCGCAAAAGAGGATCAGGCGCTCTTCCTGATAGGCATTCAGCACCTCGAGAGGTATGTCGGGGCCCTGATACACGAAGGGGGGCATAGTCAAATTCTATACCGCTGAGCTCGGAACAGTGCCATTTTGGCTGTTCCCCCGGAACTCAGGGCGAGTGCGGCTCGTAGCGGCGGGTCTCGGTGTCATCAACGGCGTGCTGGAGGCGAGGGGCCCACCCTGACTGCGGAGTTGAGGCCGACTCGTGTCAACGCTGTCTCTCCCGGAGAGTCGGATATCCCCGGCGTGTGTTCGGCTGTATTACCTATGTCCCAGGCGTACATGTCAGCGGAGCAGCGGGAGGACACATTTGCCGCTACGGTCCACAACGCCCGTGGGCCGCGTTGGCTACCGCTGGGACATCGCATCGGCCATCCCGTTTTTCATTCAGAACGCGAACACCTTCTTGACGGGGGTGGGGCGTCCCTCGCAACCCCGGGCTGCGGCTGGGGGAGGGCCGGGTGGTAGGGCTCAAGCGGGCAGGGATCGGCTATCATCAGAGGCGGATAGGGCTAGGAGGTGTCCACCATGGTGACTATCAAGTTCCCCGACCGGGACACGGAGAAGCGAGCGTTGGCGTTCTTGCTGGGCCGTTTCTCCGGGCGCGTTCTCCGCACCGGCGAACACTTGGTGCCCGAGGCGGCATTGGAGGCGTTGGCCGACGCGAACATCCCATTCGCAGTCGAGGGCAAGGCGACCTATGAGCAGCAATTGGCGGCGGTTCGAGGTGCTGCTCCCGCTCCGGTTCAATGACGGCCGTGAGGTCCCGCCAGAGTGGCTGGCGGGGGCCGTGCTGGAGGTCGTGGACCGCTTTGGGGCCGCCAGCTACGAGACCCAAAAGGTAGAGGGCCACTGGCGACACGGCGGAGTTGCCTACCGGGACGATTTGGTGCGCGTGGTGGTGGATGTCCCCGATTCGGAAGAGAACCGCGGCTGGATCAGGGAGTTCAAGGGTCGGTGGATGTCCCGGCTCGAGCAGCTCGAGCTATGGGTCGTGAGTTACCCAATAGACATCGAGTAGGTCCTAACGGAAGCGTCCAGACCGATCTTCCGCTTCTCTGTCACTCGCCGATACAGCGGCAGCAGTCGGGCGGGACCAGGGAGGGGTGCTGCCCCGTCGGACAGGCTGCGCAGCGCACAGTCGTGCAATCGACTTTCTTGGCGCTGGCGCCGTTGCTCTCGGGCGTCGTTCCGGTCGTGGTCCCGGTGGTTCCCGTCCCGGTCGCGCCGACGGTCGCCACGGGGGTCGCTTCGGCGCCGCCGGGCGCCGGCCCGGTCGTTCCCGTCATGCCTTTCCGCTCCGAGGCGCAGGCGCAGAGGGCCAGGACCGCCAGGATGCTCATCAACTTGCGAGATCTCGTCATGGCTTTCTCCTCTCCGAGCCTCAGAGATGCCAGAATTGTGCCCATCCCCCTCCGGGACGCCTCGATGTATGGTGGTGATCTCAGGAAATCGATTTCCTGTTGACGGCTTCGGGGCGCTCCCCTAGGCTGGATCCCTATGCCTGAAATCAGCGACGCCGTTTCAGAAGCCGTCGAGAAGGCCGGGGAGTCGGAGGGCTTCTCCCTCAACTCCCTGATCGCCCTCCTGGTGGCTCTCCTCGCCACCTTCATGGCGGTGTGCAACATCAAGGACGGCAACATCGTGCAGGCGATGTCGCAGCAGCAGGCGAGGGCGGTCGACCAATGGGCCTACTACCAGGCGAAGGGGATGAAGCAGAACCTGGCCGAGAGCATGGTCGACCAGCTCACCATCCAGAAGGAGGAGGGCGCCTCGCTCTCCCCGGCCGCGCAGGCCTTGCTGGACAAGAAGATCGCCGTCTACAGCGCGCAGGTGAAGAAGTACGCGCAGGAGAAAGAAGGCATCCGCAAGCAGGCCGAGGGCGCGCAGGCCGAATACGACCGCCTGAACGTCCACGACGACCAGTTCGACATGTCCGAGGCGGGCCTGAGCATCTCCATCGCGCTCCTCGGCGTCAGCGCCTTGACCAGGAAGAAGTGGCTGGTGGGCTTCGCCCTGATTTTCGCCCTCTTCGGCGTCGTGCTCGGTCTCGCCGGCTTCCTCGGCTGGAACCTCCATCCCGACGCTCTCGCCAGAGTCCTGAGCTGAGCAGATGCTCAAGAAACTGACCCTCAGCGTCGTCGCGTTGCTGGTGGCGCTGGTCGCCGCGGAGCTGCTCGTCCGTGCGGCCGGCGCGGCGCCGCAGGTCTATCTCATCAGCAAGGGGCGCTTCCGGCTGGCGAAGAATCCCAAGCTCGGCTATGAGCCGGCTCCGCTCGTCTACCACGGCGAGGCGATGAGCTTCTACGACTACCGCGGGGCGAGCAACAGCCTCGGCTTCCGCGACGTCGAGCATGCGGTGGCGAAGCCGCCGGGTGTCTACCGCATCCTCGTGCTGGGCGACAGCGTGGCCATGGGCCTGCACGTCGACGACTCGGAGGCGATCTTCCCGCGGGTGCTCGAAAGGACGCTCGACCAGCGCGGCCTCAAGGCCGAGGTGATCAATTTCGCGGTCTCGGGCTACAACACGCAGCAGGAGGTCGAGCTCCTGCGGGAGAAGGGGCTGCGTTACCGGCCCGACCTCGTGCTCCTCGCCTACACGCTGAGCTCGCGGGAGCACATCGACGGCGACATCCTGAAGACGCTCCTCGACGAGGAGCAACAGCAGAGGACGGGCGTAAGCGCTGCCCGGGTCGACGCCAGCCCCTACCTGATGTGGAGCGCCCTCTACCGGCTGGTCCGCTTCCGCGTGCTCGCCGGCCGCCGGCCGCCGCCGGCCGATCCGCAGCGCTACCTGGAGATGGTCTCGGGTGACACGGTGGCCGAGTACTTCGGCGTGCTCGAAGACCTGTCGCACCGCTACGGCTTCGCGGTGCTGGTCGCCGTCATCCCCCGGTTCGTGCGCACCTTCGCGGCCTACCGCTTCGGCGGCCAGCACGCGTTCGCCCGCGCTCTCGCCGAGCAGCACGGCTTCGCCTGCGTCGACCTGATCGGCGCGTTCAGCCACTGCCGGAACGCCGGGAGCGAGCCGATCGAGCTGGACAACTTCCACCCTTCCGCCTACGGGCACCGCTGCGCCGCGGAGGCGCTCGCGGACGTCATCCTGGAGCGCGTCAAGCGGTGACCTGATGCTGAGCGTTCACCGCGAGCAGGCGAGTTGCGAGCGGGCGAGCGCCTCGGCGTAAATCTTCTGCCCGCGGACATTGGGATGGGCGTCCTCGCGGCTGACCCAGAAGCTCTCGCCGGGTCCCGGGGGAAAAGCCGCGGACGGATCGATCACCTCGAAGCCGCTCTCCCGCCCGATCCGCGCCACCCGTGAGAAGAGGTCCGCGAAAGGACCGAAGCCTTTCGGCTCGTGGAGCTCGGGGAGCAGGATCACGGTGGCCGCGATGTGGTCGGCGCGCAGCGACGCGCCGAGGTCGCGCAGCGCCTGCTTGGCGTGCTCCCAACCCGGCAGGCCGTCGCGGTAGAGGCCTTTGTAGTAGGGCTCGTAGGCACGGTAGGGGCCCGTGAGCCGGGCGAGGCGCGCCCAGCCGAGCGAAAGGAGCGCCGAATGCCAGAGGAACGGGTTCGTGGAGGGGACGGCGTCCGGCTCGGCGTCGTTGTAGGAGTAGCCGAGGATCAGCCAGTCGGGGTGGAGGGAACGGATGCGGGCGCCGTAGCGGGCCACCTCCATGGAGGTGTTGCAGTTGCCGATGCCGGCGTTGTGGACGGTGGCGCGCCGGCTGCCCTCCCGCGGGCAGCGCGCGTTGAGCAGGCGCTCGAGCTGGGCGGGGAAGGTCTCCCCCTCGCCGGCGCCCCAGCCGAAGGTCACCGAGTCGCCGAGGGCCACGACCTGGCGGTCGCCGGGCCGGCGCGCCGCCTGCGTGGCCGGGTCGGGAAGGCGGAACCCGTGCTCGTCGGTGCGCACGCGCACGCCCATCAGCACCTCGTCGGCCTTCGCCCGGTGCTCCTCGACGATCTTGGGATCGGGAGACTCGATCTTCACCAGGCGGGCATAGCGCCACATCTCGACGTCGAAGACGTGGAGCCAGTGACTGGAGAGCAGCCGCAGCGCCGCCTCGGCGAGGAGAAGCGTCAGCGCGAGGGACAAGGCGAACGCGATCAGGCGCGGCAGTCGTGGGTGCACAATGGGGAGGCCATAGAGAGAGCTCTGAGGCAGGGACTATATATAGCATCCGCACGGCCGTGGACCGCGGTGCTCCTGGCCCTGTCGTGAGACGTCTTGCGTGGGCGGCGAGATGATGATGAGATAGTTGGTCACAATTAGCCTCTCCGCGAGGCGAGCCGAGGGAAAGGAGAGTCACTGTGAGCGCAATCGAGAGCCGTGGTTATAGCCATCCGGAAGTCCTGGTCTCGACCGACTGGGTGGCGGAGCATCTGAACGATCCGCAGGTGCGGATCATCGAGTCCGACGAGGATCCACTTCTCTATGCCACCGGTCACATCCCGGGAGCGGTCGAGGTCGACTGGACGCGCGACCTGAACGATCCGGTGCGGCGCGACTACCTGGGCCGCGAGGGTCTGGAGGCGCTCATGCGCCGCCATGGCATCAGCCGCGACACCACGGTGGTCCTTTACGGCGATCGCAATAACTGGTGGGCGACCTACGCCTACTGGGTGTTCCAGCTCTTCGGCCACGACAAGGCGAAGATCATGGACGGCGGCCGCCTGAAGTGGTCGAACGAGGGGCGGCCGCTGACCCGCGACGTGCCGAGCTACCCGGCGAGCGACTACAAGGCGCCGGAGCGCGACGACCACCGCATCCGCGCCTTCCGCGACGAGGTGTTGCAGCACGTGGAGAAGAAGCGCGGCCCCTTGGTGGACGTGCGCAGCCCGGCCGAGTACACGGGAGAGCGGCTGCACATGCCGGAGTATCCGAACGAGGGGGCGCTGCGCGGCGGCCACATCCCGGGCGCCGCGAACATCCCGTGGGCGCGGGCGGTCAACACCGACGACGGCACGTTCAAGACCGCCGACGAGCTGCGGGCCATCTACCAGGGCGAGGCCAAGGTGCAGACAGACGACGACGTCGTCGTCTACTGCCGCATCGGCGAGCGGAGCAGCCACACCTGGTTCGTCCTCACCCACCTCTTGGGCTACAAGAAGGTCCGCAACTATGATGGCAGTTGGACGGAGTGGGGGAACCTCGTCGGAGTGCCCATCGAACGCTGAGGCCTGTCCATGCCCGAAGCTCCCGCGAAGCTGGCCCGTACCCTCGAGACCCTGAAGTCGGTCTCCGATCGCGGCGAGCGCATCCAGCTCCTGATCGACATCGCCGACCGCTTCCGGGAGGTGCCGCCGCAGATCGCGCGGCGGCCCTTCCCGGAAGAGAACCGCGTACCGGCCTGCGAGTCCGAAGCCTACGTCTGGGGCGAGGCGCGCCCGGACGGCGCTCTCGACTACCACTTCGCGGTGGAGAACCCGCAGGGGATCTCCGCCAAGGCGCTGGCGGTGCTCCTCGGCGACACCCTCTCCGGAGCGCCGCCGGAGCAGGTGGCCGCGGTGCCGCAGGACATCGTCTACGAGGTCTTCGGGAACGAGCTGTCCATGGGCAAGTCCATGGGACTGATGGGCATGGTCTCCATGGTCGCGAACCTGGCCAGGAAGCAGCTTGCGGCGCGCGGCGGCACAGCCGTCTCTTCCTGAGCCGGTGAGCTTTGTCATGCAAAGTACTTGACGCCGCGCGACTCCGGCGCGTAGAGTGCTGGCGTGGCCGATCTGCAACCCGCCGACGTCACCCCTTCGGATCCCGTGTCGCCGCGCGCCCTCCACCTGCGGGCGATGGACAACCTGCGGTTCATCCGCGAGATCATGGAGGGGGCGGCCTACTTCACCGCCGTCTCCGGCCTGGGCGAGGTGGCGGTGGGCGCCACCGCCCTCGCCGCCGCCTGGCTGGCCTCCCGGCAGAAGACGCCGGCTGCCTGGTTGAGCGTCTGGCTGGCCGAAGCCCTGATCGGCGCCGCGGTCAGCATCGGCGCCATCGTGCGCAAGGCCCGCCGCACCGACGTCGCCCTCCTGTCGCGGCCGGTGCAGCGCTTCGCGCTCGGACTGCTGCCGCCCTTCCTGGCCGGCGGCGTGCTCACCGCGGTCCTTTTCGCCCACGGCTCCTATGCCCTGCTGCCGGGCATGTGGCTGCTCCTCTACGGCACCGGTGTCGTCACCGGCGGCGCCTTCTCGGTGCGCATCGTCCCCGTCATGGGGATCGCCTTCATGGGGCTCGGCACCTGCGCGCTCATCGCTCCGCCCTTCCTCGGAGACGTCTTCCTGGCAGCAGGATTCGGCGGCTTGCACATCCTGTTCGGCGCCTACATCGCCTGGAGGCATGGTGGCTAGGAGAGCCCCACGGCACACTCCGCCTCCCGAGGACGGTGGGCCCGGAGGTCCCGACGAGGTGCGCTCCGCGGCGGCCCCCCAGGCGGCTCTCGACCTCGACCGCCTGATCCACGAACGGATCCGGCTCGGCATCGTGAGCGCGCTCGCCGTCAACGACCACCTGAGCTTCAACGACCTCAAGAAGCTCCTCAGGACGACCGACGGCAACCTGAGCGTCCACGCGCGGAAGCTGGAGGAGGCGGGCTACATCAACTGCGAAAAGTACTTCGACGGCCGGACGCCGAAGACGGACTATCGCCTGACATCGCCGGGCCGGCGCGCGCTCGAGCGCTATCTGGACCACATGGAAGCGATCATCCACGCCACCCGCGACGGGTGATGGGACGCTTTCGCATGCCGTCCTACTACGTGAGCCCACTTTGTGAAACCAAGTACTCTGTCGCCAAGGAGAAGCGCCGTGACAGCCCGTCGCATCCTCCTCGCCGCCGTCCTGGTCGTGGTCCTCGTCACGGCGACGGGCCTGTTGGTATTGATCAGCCTGCCCAAGCCGCATCCCGCGACGCCTCTCGAGACCGCCGCGGCGGCGGGCTCGGCGGCAGGGGTCAAGGATGCGCTGGCGGCGGGCGCCCTACCCGATGTGCCTGACCGCTACGGCTACACGCCGCTGGTGTGGGCGGCGCGGGAGGGCCGAGTGGATGCGGTGACCCTCCTCCTCCAGGCCGGCGCGGACGCCAACCGGCGCGACCGGTCGTTCAACGGCTGGACTCCCCTCCTGCACGCCGTGCACAAGGATCAGCTCGGCGTCGTCCAGGCCCTGCTCGCCGCCGGGGCGCAGGTGGATCGCGCCTCTCCGAACGGCCTGACGCCGCTGATGCTGGCGGCGGGGCAGGGGAACGCAGACATCGTCGAGGCCCTCCTGAAGGCGGGGGCGAACCCCCGCGCCACGGCCGCCGGCCCCGGATCGGTGCTGAGCCAGGCGGTCCTGGGCGGGAACCGGAGGGTCGTCGCGGATCTCGTTCGGGCGGCGCCGGGGCTGCACCTCGGCGATGGCTGGAGGGATCGGGCGATCGGCGTCTACGCGCGCCTGCGCTCCGGCTGGAGGCTGATCGGCCGGCTCGATGCGGAGCGGCAGAGGATCCGGTGAGCGGGCTGCACGTGGCGATCATCATGGACGGCAACGGCCGCTGGGCCACCGCCCGCGGCCGTCCCCGCTCCGCCGGCCACGTCGCCGGCGCGGACGCGGTGCGCCGCGCCGTGGCGGCGGCGCCTGGGCTCGACGTCAGCACCCTGACCCTGTTCGCGTTCTCCGCGGACAACTGGCAACGCCCGGATCGCGAGGTGCGGGCGCTGATGGGCCTGTTCCGCCGCTTCCTTGCCACCGAGGCGGCGCGCTGTGCCGAGCAGGGAGCACGCATCTCGGTCATCGGCCGCCGCGACCGCCTGCCGCCGGCGCTGGTGCAGGCCATCGAGGAGGCTGAGGCGCTGACCGCGGACGAGCGCTCCTTCACGCTGCGCATCGCCGTCGACTACTCGGCCCGCGATGCCATCCTGCGCGCGGCCGGCAGGCTCCGCACCACTGTCGATCTGACGCGCGAGACCTTCTCCCGGCTCCTCGCCGAACCGTCCTACGGGCATCCGGTCCCCGACGTCGACCTCCTCATCCGCACCGGCGGCGAGAAGCGTCTCTCCGATTTCCTCCTCTGGGAGTGCGCCTACGCCGAGCTGGTCTTCACCGACCGCATGTGGCCCGACTTCACCGCCGCCGACTTCGCCGCGGCCGTGCGCGAGTTCCATGGACGCGAAAGGCGGTTCGGCGGCGTGACCGCTGCTGAACAAGAAAACCGCCGCGCGGCGGGTCGTGCCGGCGCGGCGGTCGTGGTCTAGAGGCGAGGCTTCAGCCGACGCGCGTCATGACGTCGGTGAGGGCGCGGTTGAAGCGCGCGGGATCGGGGAGCTCGGAGCCTTCGACGAGCAGGCCCTGGCCGAAGAGCAGCTCGGCGTAGTCGTCGATCACCGGGTCCTTGGCGTCCTGGTCGAACCGTGTCTTGAGCTTCGCCACGATCTCGTGGGCCGGGTTGAGCTCCATGATACGGCGCTGCTTCGGGCCGCCGCCCTTCCCCTTCTGGAGCAGCTTCTCGAGCTGTGGGCTGTAGTCGTGCTCGGCGCCCACCAGGCAGACGGCCGAGGTGGTGAGGCGGTTGGTGAGGCGCACCTGCTTGACGTTGGCGTCGAGCTTCTTCTGCAGCAGCTCGAGCAGCGGCTTCATCTGCTCTTCCTTCTCCTTGAGCGCCTCCTCGGCCTGTTTCTTCTCCTCTTCGCTGCCGAGGTTGACCGTCCCCTTGCCCACCGACTTGAGCTTCTTGCCGCCGTACTCGTGGAGCGACTGGGTGAGCAGCTCGTCGACGGTGTCGACCAGGTAGAGGACCTCGTAGCCCTTCTCCTTGATCGCCTCGAGGTGCGGCGAATTCTCCACCTGCGCCCGCGACTCGCCGGGCAGATAGAAGATCTCGTTCTGGCCCTCCTTCATCCGTGCCACGTAGTCCTTGAGCGTGGTCAGCTTCTCCGGGTCGTTGGACGACTGGAAGATGAGCAGCTCGAGGAGCTTGTCCTTGTTCTCGTAGTCGGAGCTGACGCCTTCCTTGATCGCCCGGCCGAACTCGGTCCAGAACTTCAGGTAGGTGTCGTAGTCGTTCTCCTTCATCTCCTCGAACGTGTCGAGGAGCTTCTTGGTCAGACCCTTGCGCATGAGGGTGATGTGGCGGTCCTGCTGCAGCATCTCGCGCGAGACGTTCAGCGCCAGGTCCGGCGAATCGACGACGCCGCGGATGAAGCGCATATAGCGCGGCAGGAGGTCTTCACAGCTCTCCATGATCTGCACCTTCTTGACGTAGAGGTGCAGGCCCGGCTTCGAGGCCACGTAGTAGAGGTCGTACGGCGCCTGGGACGGAATGAAGAGGAGGGATTGATATTCGATCCGACCTTCGGCGCGGTACGAGATGACCTTGAGCGGCTCGTTCCAGTCGTGGGAGATGTGGCGGTAGAAGTCCTTGTACTCCTCCTGGGTGACCTCGGACTGCGGCCGGGTCCAGATCGGCTTCATGGAGTTGAGGACCTTCTCCTCCATCGGCATCTTGGGCTTCTCGCCGGTCTCCTTCTCCTTTGCCAGGTCCTCGATCTCGGGGTCCTTCTCGGCCGTCAGGATGATGGGGTAGCCGACGAAGTCCGAGTAGCGGCGGACGATGCGGCTGACCACCCAGCGGTCGGAGAACTCGTCGACGCCGTTCTCCTTGTCCTCGGGCTTCAGGTACAGGGTGATGGAGGTACCGCGGGACGGCTTGTCGCCCGTCTCGATCCTGTAGGTGCCGTCGCCGGTCGACTCCCAGTGGGTGGCCGTCGTCTCGCCGGCGCGGCGGGTGACCAGAACCACCCGCTCGGAGGCCATGAAGGAAGAGTAGAAGCCGACGCCGAACTGGCCGATGAGCTCGGCGATCGTCTGCTTCGACTCGCCCTGCTTGATCCGCTCGACCAGCTCGCGGGTGCCCGACTTGGCGATCGTGCCGATGTTGTTGATGACCTCCTCGCGGCTCATCCCGATGCCGTTGTCGTGGATGGTCAGGGTGCGCTTGTCGCGGTCCGCGTCGATGCGGATCTCCAGCTTCTCATCGCCTTCCATCAGCTCCGGACGCGTGACCGCCTCGAACCGCAGCCGGTCCAGGGCGTCCGAGGCGTTGGAGATCAGCTCGCGGAGGAAGATCTCCTTGTTGGAATAGAGCGAGTGGATCATCAGGTCGAGAAGCTGCTTCGTCTCGGCCTGGAACTGCAATGTTTCGACGAGTGATTCGGTCGGTGTTTCGACGTCTGCGGCCATAGCCTCCTCCTGGGCTCGTGTTACTTGTTGAGTCGGACGGACTCAATCCTTCGAGCCCCAAATATTAGTCGAGGCCGCGCAGTTATGCAACTGGGTGGGTCGAGCCTGTAAGATCGGGCTGAGAGGAGGTGGCGAAATGGCATGGGGGAAGAACACAGGAGGAGGCGGTGGCGGCTGCGTCGCCTGGCTGGCGCTGCTCGTGGCCCTGGCGGCCCTGTTCGTAGGCTGGTCGGCCTGGAGGCGCATGGGAGGCACGCTTGGTCAGCTCACCGAGAAAGCCAAGACCTTCGACGGCTCCTTCACCGTCGGCGACGCCGACTGGAAAGGCGCGCTGGACAAGGCGCGGGAGCGCTTGCTGGAGCACCGGCCGGAGATCGAGGGCCAGCGCAACCTCGAGCAGGTGCGCCGCGACGTGGCGCAAATCCGGGAGAGCCTGGAGCGCGCATTCCACGGCACGAGCACGGAGGCGAAAGAGAAGTGGAAAGACCTCGACGGCGACCTGCAGCGTCTCGACGCGCAGCTCCGCGAAGGCGGAGCGAAGGCCCGTTCCACGGTCGACGAGATCCTGGAGAAGATGAAGGGGTGAGCGTCAGTCCTTCGGCGGATGCAAGCCCACCGAGACCCAGACGCGCCGGGTGTGCAGCAGCCACGTCCGGTTGAGCTGGAGGGCAGCCACGGTGGCCCGTCCGATCTGGGTCAGTCCGACCACCCGGTCTCCGGATTCGGTCCAGGCAAAATGCTCCGCCCAGACCTGGAGACGCGGATTGAAAAGCGGGACCGCCTGTGCGGTCACCGGGTCGAGGACAACGACACGATTCCCCTTGTGGTTGTTGCACAACGAGCAGGCAAGCCATAGGTTGGCCTCCTTGGTGGTACCTCCAAGGGAGAGAGGGAAGAGATGGTCGATCTCAAGCGGTGATGCCACAAGAGCTGCGGGAGTCAGACAATAACCACACCGATGGCGCGCTTGCGCGGCCACGCGGTCTCGCAAAGGTCGGGGGACGTGGGCTGAGCTCATCCTCCGAGGTGGATGAGCGAAAGGTCGTGGCCGCGGTCTTTGAGGAGCTTCGCTGCGTAGGCGCGCACCAGCAGGGTCCGTTCATAGAGACGGATGAGGTGGGAGACTTCCTCGGCTTCGCGGTCGTCCAGGCCGGTGGCCTGCTGCTTCCAGTTGAGCTCTTCCAGGCGGCTCGCCAACGGTTCCGGCATTCGGCTCTCAGCAGTCTGCAGAAGGGCGGCGTCGTCCAACTCCGTCAGCTCTGCAACCGCTTCGGAGATCTCGGGAGGGAGCGTGTCTGACATCGGGACTGCAGTCGCCACCACATCCAGAAGCTCGGCTTCGACGCTGCGGTGTGCCTCGGTGGCTCGGTGCTCGATCTCTTCGTAGAGAGTACCGGGAAGCTGGAGGGTGACGGTTCTTGGGGACATTGGCTTCTCCTCGAGCCGCCTCATCATACTATCCATGAGTGCGCCTCGCGAGCCCTCACCGCAGCCAATCCTCCAACTGCGCTCGTGAATCCGTCGAGACGTCCCGGTACTTGACGATCACCGGGGTGTAGAGCGAGAGGCCCCAGTCCTTGCCGGCGCCGCGGGTGACGGCGCGGGCGCCGGGGACGACGACGGCTTCCTCGGGGATCACCAGCGGGCCGTCCTCGGGGGCGCGGTGGATGGTCTCCGTGACCAGGTCGTAGACCGGCGTCGAGCGGGTGAGGATGGTGCCGGAGGCGAGGACGGCGCGGCGCTTCACGACCGTCCCCTCGTAGACGCCGCAGTTACCCCCGATCAGGACGTCGTCCTCGACGATCACGGGGAGCGCTCCCACCGGCTCCAGGACGCCGCCGAGCTGGGCGGCTGCCGAGAGATGGACGCGCTGGCCGACCTGGGCGCAGCTCCCCACCAGCGCGTGGGAGTCGATGAGGGTGCCGTCGCCGATCCAGGCGCCGGCGTTGATGTACATCGGCGGCATGCAGGTGACGCCGCGGCCGAGGTAGCAGCCGTCACGGATGGAGGAGCCGCCGGGGACGAGGCGGAGGCCCGATTCAGGGTCCGGCCGCCGCAGCGGATAGGTGGCCTTGTCGCAGAAGGGGAGCGCGGCCTCGCCGGCGCCGACCGTCATATCGATGACGGCGCCCAGGCGAAAGCCGAGGAGGATTCCCTGCTTCACCCAGGGATTGACCCGCCAGCCCGACGGCGCTTCCGGAGCGGGCTCGGCGGCCCGCACGGCGCCGGCGTTGAGCGCCTGCTTGAAGCGTGCGAAGAGCTGGTGATCGGCCTCTTGATACTCGGCCGGCGGCGCTGCGAAGAGGCGCTCGATGCCGTCGCGCAGCGCCGCCAGGTCTTCTTCGAGGGCGCCGCCCTCAATGGGCAAGCGGGACCTCCACCGGCGGATCGGCCATGGCGGGAATCAGGCCGAGGTCGAGGAGCACGCGCTCGATCTTGCGCAGGCTCTCCGGCCGCGGACCGACCACCGGCAGGCGGTAGACCGGCTCGAGGAGGTCCATCATCGCCATGGCTGCCTTGACCGGGCCGGGGTTGGACTCGATGAAGTTGATCTCCATGAGAGGGTGCAGCCGCCGGTGCACCTCGACGGCGCCGGGGAAGTCTCCCTCCAGGCAGAGCGAGGTCAGGCGCGCCATGGCGAACGGCACTTCGTTGGAGACCACGGAGATGATCCCCACTCCGCCGAGAGCGATGAGCGGCAGGGTGACGGCGTCGTCGCCGGACAGCACGGCGAAGTCCTTGGGGACGACCTGGAAGATGGACGACATCTGGGAGATGTTGCCCGAGGCCTCCTTGACGCCGATGACGGTCTCGATCTCGGCCAGGCGCGCGAGGGTCGCGGGATCGACGTTCAGCCCGGTGCGGCCGGGGACGTTGTAGACCACGATGGGCAGCCGCGTGGCGCGCGCCACGGCGTCATAGTGCTCGACGAGACCGGCGGGCGTGGGTTTGTTGTAGTACGGCGTCACCACCAGGAGGCCGTCAGCGCCCAGCGCCTCCAGGTCTTTGGCCAGCGCGACGACCTCGCGGGTGTTGTTGCCGCCGCATCCGGCGAGGACGGGGACTTTCCCCTTCGCCTCGGCCAGGGTGATCTCCACGACCCGCATGTGCTCCGGGCGTGTGAGGGTGGGGTTCTCGCCCGTGGTGCCGCACGGGACCAGGAAGTGGATGCCCGCTTCGATCTGGCGCCGGACCAGACGCCGCAAGGTGTCTTCGTCGAGCGACTGGTCGGCTTTGAAGGGGGTGACCAACGCGGTGCCGCAACCTTGGAACATGGTTTTTTCCTCGGTTCTTCAGGACTGAATGATATCTTCCCACACCGTGCTGAATTCGTGAACGCCGCGCCGGCCCAGCATCCAGCGCGCAGCCCGCAGTGCGCCGTCGGCGAAGCCGGACCGGCTGCGCGCGCGGTGCTCCAGGAGAATGGTATCAGCCTCGGAGTCGAAGCCGAGCTGGTGGGTCCCCGGAATGGCGCCAGCGCGGTTGCTGGCGACGTCGACGGGGCGGCTGTAGCCCGCGCCCTCCAGGGCGCGCTTGAGCTCTTTGAGGGTGCCCGAAGGGGCGTCTTTCTTCATGCGGTGATGGATCTCGTACAGCCAGGCGTCGTAGCCCTCCACTGCGGCGAGCAGGCGGCCGGCCTCCGCCGCCAGCCGGTAGAAGACCTGCACTCCGATCGAGAAGTTGGCGCCATAGAGAAGGCCGGCGCCCTTCCCCTCCATCTTTTCGACCGCCGCCCGCAGCCGCGGCAGCTCGTCGTACCAGCCCGTCGTGCCGACGACCGTCGGGATGCCGAGGGCGGCGAGGCGCTCGACGTTCGCGGCCACCGCTCCGGGGACCGAAAAGTCGACGGCCACCGCGACGTCGCGGAAAGCCTCGGCGGTGATCCCGCTCCCTCCCGGATTGTTCCCGCCATGCAGCTTCACGGTGACGGCAAAGCCGTGGCCGGGGGCGAGCTGCTCCAGCAGCCGTCCCATCTTGCCGTAGCCGATCAGGGCCAATGCGTCTTGTGCCGGGCTCATTCCACGGGCTCTCCCTGCTGAGAGGACACCAGACCACCGAAGATCCTGTCATGGAGATCCGCCACCGCGGCGGCGGACTGCTCCTCGCTGACCAGGCAGCGGATGCACGGCGCGGCGGCGCCCGCCACCACGAGCCGCGGCTCCATCCCAGCGGCCGCCGCGAGCGTCCGCCGGACCAGCTCCGGGCTCGTCGCCAGGTCTTCGGAGACCAGGCTGACGACGGCCAGGCCCGGGCTGAAATGGATCTCGCCCGCACCTTCCAAGGCCGCGAGTGCCGCATTGATCTCGGTGAGCCGGTCGTCGCGGTCGAGGGCCAGCTCGACCTCGCCCGGATTCTCGGCCGCACGGAGGACGAGCAGCGCCGGACGGAAGCGCTCGCAGACCTCCAGCACGCCGGCGAGGAAGCGTTTCCCGTTCGCGCTGTCGGCCAGCTGCACGGTGATCCGCCGCGCGTTGGCACGGCAGGTGATGGACTTGATGGTGGGCGGCGCGGTGTGGTTGCGCGGTCCGATCAGGGTGCCCTCCGGAGGGTGTTCGAGGTCCGGACGCCACGAGTTGAGGATACGGATGGGGACATAGGCCCGGCTGGCAGGTCCGAGGGTCCCGTAGTGCGGCTTCTTCGCTCCACTGCACGAGAGCTCGAGGCCTTCGTTGAAGGAGAGGGTGCGCACCCGGCGGGCGCCGGCGACGTGCCGCGGATCGGCGGTCATCATGCCGTCGACGTCGGTCCAGATCTGCACCTCCGCGGCGCCCAGCGCGGCGCCGACGATGGCGGCGGAGAAGTCGGATCCCTCCTTGCCGAGGGTGGTCGTGATCCCGTCCCGCGTCGCGCCGACGTAGCCGCCCACCACCGGCATCCGGCCCGCCGCCAGGTGCGGCCCGAGGGCCTCGCGCAGGCGGGAATCGGTCTCCGCGTAGAGCGGCTGCGCGCGGCCGAACGCGTCGTCGGTCACGATGACCTCGCGGCAATCGATCCAGGCGGACTCGATGCCGTCGGCACCGCCCAGGGCGAGGGCGAGGATCGAGCTCGCCAGCAGCTCGCCGAAGGCGGCGATTTCGTCCGCGGACCGCGGCTGGACCCGCCCCTCTTCGGCCACGCGGGCGACGGCTGCGCGCAGCTCGCCGAACCAACGGTCGAGCAGCGCATCGAGGGCTCGGCGCCGGGCTGCCGGCACCACCCCATGCGCCACGCCCGTGTGGTAGGCCCGCAGCTCGTCGACGATCGCCCGCGCCGCGGGCAAACCGGCGTCGCCTGCTGCGGCGGCCTCGGCGCAGGCGAGCAGGCGGCGGGTCGTCTTCGCCATCGCGGAGACGACCACCACGGGCTGCCGCGGCAGCAGGTGGCGCACGATGCCAACCACCCGCGCGATCGAGTCCGCGCTGTCGACCGAGCTGCCGCCGAACTTGAGGACGATCATGGGCGAACGCTCACTCGATCAACCCCTCGCTGTGCATCAGCTCGGCGTTCAAGAGGGCCGCTCCGGCGGCGCCGCGCAGGGTGTTGTGGGAGAGGGCCACCAGCTTGTAGTGGAAGACCGGGCACTCGCGCACCCGGCCGACGGAAGTGGCCATCCCGTGCTCCAGCCCGGCGTCCTTGCGCGTCTGCGGCCGGTCCGGCGCCGTCATGAGATGGATGGGCCGGAGCGGCGCCGAGGGGAGGCCGCGCTCCTGCGGCAGGCCGCGAAAGCCGGCGAGAGCCTCCAGGAGCTCCTCGCGCTCCGGGCGGCTGGCAAACTCCAGGCTGACGGTGACCATGTGGCCGTCGACGGCAGGGACCCGGGTACAGGTCGCGCTCACCGTCAGGGGAAGAGGCCGCACGGCATCGCCTGCGAAATCGCCCAGGATCTTCTGGGTCTCGCTCTCCACCTTCGGCTCCTCGCCGCCGATGTAGGGAACCACGTTGCCGAGCGCGTCCAGGGAGGGCACGCCGGGATAGCCGGCGCCGGACACCGCCTGCATCGTCGTCACCACGGCACGTTGGAGGCCAAACCGCTTGAGCGGGGCGAGCGCCATCACGAGGGTGATCGCGGCGCAGTTGGGATTGGTCACCACGGCGCCGGTCCACTGCCGTTCCTGCCGCTGGACCGGGAGCAGCCGCAGGTGGTCGGGGTTGATCTCCGGCACCAGGAGCGGCACGTCCGCGTGCATCCGGAAGTGGCTGGAATTCGAGACCACGATATGGCCGGCCTGGGCGAAGGCGGCCTCGATCTCGCCGGCGAGAGCGCCGCTCATCGACGAGAAGACCAGGCGCGGGCCGCGTCCGGGCACGCACTCCTCCACGATCCGCTCGGCCGCGTCCTTCGGGGCCTCCCCCGCGAGCTGCCACGCCGTCGCCTCCCGATAGCGCTTCCCCGCGCTCCTGTCGCTCGCCGCCAGCCAGGTGGCGGTGAACCACGGGTGGCTTTCGAGGATCTGCAGGAAACGCTGCCCCACGGTGCCCGTGGCGCCCAGAATGCCAACCTCGATCTTCTTCTCCCTCGTCTCCATATCCCCCTGGCCTTTCGATCCGTCCAGCAGCTCCCGCTAGATACCGCCTTGGGTGCCGGTTTGCAAGCGGCGCACCAACTCCGCGTAAAGCCGGACCGCCGCCTCCAGCTCCGTCTTGGCGACCCGCTCCTCGGCGGTGTGGGCGACGTGGATGCTCCCCGGCCCGAGCAGGTACGGCTCGCCCCAGCTCGGCAGCCGCGGGATGTCGGTGGTGTACTTGACGACCGTGGTGGCGAATCCGGGCAGGGAGCCGAGCCGCATCGCCCGCGACTCCCGGGTCTCCGCGATGCGCACGCCGGCGATCCCCTCCACCGCCGCCGCCAGCCTCTGCCGCAGCTCCGCCGTGTCGCCGACCGTGCGGACCATCACCTCCGCCCGCGCCTGGTCGGCCACCACGTTGGCGGCGCGACCGCCGGCCAGGGTGCCGATGTTGAGCGTCGTCTCGCCGAGCAGCGGATCGGCCGGCAGCGGCACCTCGCGCAGCCGCGCCAGAGCGGCGAGGAGGCGGTCGATCGCCGAGGCGCCGAGCGCCGGGTAGGCCGAGTGGGCCGCCCGGCCTTCCGCCTCGACGGCCAGATAGAGGGCGCCTTTGGAGCCGACGGCCAGGCGGTTCTCGGTCGGCTCGCCGTTGACCAGGAAGCGGGCGCCCCGTGGATTGCGCTCGGCCACCTGGGCGCCCAGGCTGTCGGTCTCCTCGCCCACCACGAAAAGGAGGCCGAAGCCGCGCGCCTCGGCCGCCACCAGGGCGGTGGCGGCGCCGATCATGGCGGCGATGGCCCCCTTGGTGTCGCAGGCGCCCCGGCCGTGGATGTGCTCGCCGTCCTCCGCGGAGGGGAAGAACGGCGGCACGGTATCCATGTGGGTCGACAGCACCACCTCCGGCCGGCCCCAGGCGGCGAACACATTGAAGCGGTCCCCCGCGACCGCCATCCGCTCCACGCTGCCGCCGCTATCCGCCGCCAGTGCGCTCAGCTGATCGACGAGGAAGTCACCGATCCGGCGTTCGTTGCCGGTGACCGAGTCGATGTCGATCAGCGCTCGCGTGAGCTGGAAGATGTCCATCGTCAACCGGGTCCGGGACGATTCACGCGGATCAGCTTGCCGGCAAGCGGCTCGTGCTCTTGGAGGGCGGAGTGGATGCGGACGGCTTGCCCGACGAAGTCGGGATCGAACGTGCACACTACGATTCCTGCGTGATCCTGAGTCTCTTGGTGCAGGCGCAGGAAGTGCCGTCGATTCAACGTCACCAAGGCTCTTGCCTGCGCGACGGCTGAGGCCAGCACCTCGTGATCGGGAACCGCCTGAAGGGCCCTTCCCTCTTCTTGGACCGTCACGACGTCGTGCCCCAACCGGCGGAGCTCCTCGGCTCCCTGGAGGGGAAAGTTCTCGTCGGTGTAGAGGCGGGCCATCCGTCAGGCCGCTTCGTTCTCCGCGATCTGCTGTTCGATCTCCTCGCGGTGGCCGCGGAAATAGGCCCAGGCGTTGGCAAGGTCCTCGGCCCGCAGGGCCGGATAGGCCTTTAGGAGCTCGGACTCGCTCGTACCCAACCGATGGGCCTGCACGAGCAACCACACCGGAATGCGTGTCCGGACGATGCAGGGCTCACCGCCGCACACGTCGGCACGGGTCTCGATCCCCGGATAGGCGTCGCCGAGATCCTGAACGACCCAACGCAGAAGTTGAGCTTTCTCGGCACGGGACATCCCGGAAAGGATCTGTCTGGCCTCATCGAGCGTTTTCATGTCCACAGCTCCAAGGGGATCGTAATCCCCCTCACCGCGCCACGTCCACCACGATGCGTGGCGGGTTGGTCAGCTCCAGGACACGGTAGCCGCGGCGCTCGTCGAGGCCGAGGATCCAGGTGACGTCGCCTTGGAGGTCGCAGACTTCCTGAACCTCCCGGAGCACGGGCAGGCCGACGTGCCGCCCCAAGGCGCCCACCGTGGTGCCGCCCTTCGCGTTGTGGGCCTGGGCGGGATGGAGGCGCACTTGCAGCCATGCCTTGCCGCTCACCGCAGCCGGCAGGCCTGAGCCGCAGTGCGCCGGCCGGTCGATGTACTCCACCCGGTAGCCGGGGATCGTGTCGGCGTCGAGCTCGAACACGGTGCGGTCGAAGTGCTCCTGCGGGCCGCTGCGCACCGCGCGCAGGGTGAGAGGCAAGCGGTCCGGAGGTGGCTTCTCGAGCGGTCCCTGAGTGCCCTTGAACTGAGCCGGGTAGGCATCACCCGTCTCGGGGGCAGGCCGGTCGGCGAGGGAGAGATGGAGGAGGATCAAGATTTCGTCCGCCCCGGCTTCGACGGTCGAAGAGCCCCTGACCGGTCCGCCGAAGCGGACCTCGACTTTGTCCCCCAGGCGCAGGGCCTCGAGCGCCGCCGGTCTGCGCCCCGAGGGCACCCGCTCATAGATCCGGGTCGAGGGGGTGAGTGCGACCACAGCCTTGTCGAAACGGGTGTCCGGCTGTTTGCCCCCTTCGATGTGCAGCGTGGCGACCGCGCCGTGGGAGCCGCCCCTGGCGAACGAGGTGACGACGCCGCGGATGTCGGCGCGGACCGGCTCGGGCGCGGGGCTGCCGCAGCCGGCCAGGAGGGCCCCCAGGAAGGCGATGCAGAGCCATGGAAGGGGCCTCATGGCGGGCAATATATCCCGGCCATCGGATAAGATAACGCGCCATGATCCCAATCGATCTCAAGGGCAAGCGGGGACTGGTGATGGGGGTGTCGAACGCGCGCAGCATCGGCTGGGCGATCGCCGAGCGGCTGCAGGCGGCCGGCGCCGAGCTCGCGTTCAGCTATCAGGGCGAACGGCTCAAGGAGGACCTGGAGAAGCTGACCCGGGACATGCCGGGCACCCGGCTCTACCAGTGCGACGTCACCCGCGAGGAGGAGCTGGCGGCGATGTTCGCGGACCTGCGCGAGGTCTGGGGAACGCTCGACCACGTCGTCCATTCGATCGCCTTTGCGCCGCGGCCCGCCATGGACGGCCGCTACATCGAGACCACCCGGGAGGACTGGGTGACCGCGCTCGAGATCTCGGCCTACTCGCTGGTGGCCGTGGCGCGCGCCGCCGAGCCGCTGCTCAACGCCGGGGGAGGTCTGGTCACCCTCACCTACTACGCCTCCGAGAAGGTGGTCCCCAAGTACAACGTGATGGGGATCGCCAAGAGCGCGCTGGAAGCCAGCGTCCGCTACCTGGCCTACGAGATGGGGAAGAAAGGCGTCCGGGTCAACGCCGTCTCGGCCGGTCCCGTGCGCACGGTGGCGGCGCGGAGCATCCCCGGGTTCATCAAGATGTACAGCAAAGTCGGCGAGATGGCGCCGCTCGGCCGCAACGTCACTCACGAGGAGGTGGGCAACCTCGGGCTCTTCCTTCTCTCCCCGCTGGCCTCGGGGATCACCGGCGAGACCGTGTACGTCGACGCCGGCTACCACATCATGGGCATGGAGCTCCCCGAGTAGGCGCCTTCGCTCTCCTCCGCTTCACGATGGAGGGCCATGGCGGCCTGCATCTCGCGCACGACGCCGCACTCTGCAAACGCCCCTGCCGCCTCGACAGCCAGGGTCTTGACCTCCGCCGTCCGCTCCTGGCGCGCATAGAGCGCGGCCAGATCGAGCAGGACCAGCGCCGCTTCGAACGTCGATCCGAGGGCCAGGAACCCCGCGCGGGCGCCCAGCAGCTCGGCCTCGGCTTCCGCCGTCTGACCGCAGCCCAGGGCGATCCGGCCGCGCAGCCGGCGCAGATGGCTCTCCGTCCAGCCGTCCGGGAACCGGCGGTAAAGGGGGCGGGCGCGGATCAGCGCGCCGCGCGCTTCCATGAAGCGGCCGGCGGCGGCCAGGCTGTCGGCCAGGTGGTGCTGCGCCGAGAGCAGCAGCCGCGGCTCGCGGTCGCCGTCGATGCGGCGCAAGGCCTCGTGGAGCAGCGGAATGGCGCGCGACGGCGCCCCTTCGTCCCGGTGGACCGCCGCCAGGCTGACCAGCGCCTGCCCGGTCCGCTGGTCCTCGCCGTTCTCGACGAACGCTTCGATCGCCCGGAGCAGGAGCGCATGCGCCGCGCTGAACCGCCGCTGGCATCGGCGCAGCGTCGCCTCGCTCTCGAACAGGATCGCCGATTCGAGGGAGTCTCCGGTCCCGGCGCCCAGATGAGCGCGCGCGGCGGCGAATGCCTCGCCGGCACCGGCGAAGTCGGAGCGCATCCGGCGCACCTCGGCGATGGTCGCCCAAGCCCGTGCCCGCATGTCCTCGATCCGCGTCAGCCCGTAGTACGCGGTGTCGAGATGCGGCGCCAGGTCCAGGGCGAGCGCCGCCAGGCGCTCGCTCTCCGCACTGTCGGCCAGGATGCCGTCCCGGCTGCGCTCGAGGAGCCGTTCGAGCACCCCCCAGGTGTAAAAGCGGGGATCGTTGCGCAGCAGGAGGAGCTGCCGTTCCGCTCGGCGGCGTAGCAGGTCCGGCACCAGGGCGTCCGCCTCCATCCTCTCCCGGTCGAGGGCGGCTTGGTGCTGGAGCAGCTTGCGCGCGCTGCGCTCCAGTGCGCTGCCGTAGTCCGGAACAGGCTGCGGCAGGCGCAGCACCTTGCCGGGCCGGCCCGCGGGGAGCCGGACGGCAAGGCGGGACCGCAGGAGTCCCTTGAGGAGCGGTCCGCAGGGCGGAGAGAGCGAGCTGGGCGCCATTTGGATGTGCGGCCACCGCGGGGGGGAGCGGTCACCGTCAATCAATAGTTGCCGCAGGGGCCTCTCCGAGGGACAAAGAGGCGCCGAACCGTGGATTCGGCGCATGATCGTGCTTTTCAGATCCTGCGACGCAGCCGGGGGGCGGGCTACTAGCCGCCGCCGTTGGAGCTCGTCGTCCCGCCGCCACCGCCGCCGGGTGGGCAGGTGGTACCGTTGGGGTCGATCCCGGGCCCGCACCGCAGCAGGGCGCCGGCGGCGGCCGGAGTCGAGCCGGTCAGCGCGTCCCAGAGGCGTTCGATCGATCTGATGACGCGCGCCACGGCGCCGTCGTCGGCTGGAGTGCGGGCGGATTGATCCGCTGCGCGGGCGAGGCCCGGGGCCAGAGCCAAGGCAGCCAGGAGCACGAAAAGTGTCGCGAGACGACGGCGGTAGGAAATCATCCAATCATCCTCCTGAAAATAAGCGAAAATGAGGGCTCTCGGGCTTTCACCGCAGCCTCCCCCTCTCTGGATAGTGCCGCAAACCGGAAAAAGGGGGATTTCCTGCGTCCCGGAGCGTGGCGGATATACTCCCGCGGATGCGCCGATCGAGCTCCAGGTTGTCCGCGGAGGGCGCCGCTTGCAGGCGCTGATCCTCGCCGGGGGGAGCGGCACCCGCTTCTGGCCGCTGTCGCGCAAAAGCCGGCCGAAGCAGCTCGTCGCCCTGGAAGGTCAGACGACCCTGTTGCGCGACACGGTCGAACGCCTGCGCCCGCTGGTGCCGCCGGAGGCGGTCTGGGTGTGCACCACCCGCGCACTGGCCGACGCCGTCCGGCGCGAGCTGCCGGAAGTGCCTCCCGGGCAGGTGCTCCAGGAGCCGGAAGGGCGCAACACGGCGCCCGCGATCGGCTGGTCGGTGCGCACCATGCCCGCTGAGGCCCGCCGCGGCGTCGTCGCCGTGCTGCCGGCCGATCACCGGGTCGGTGATCCAGCAGCCTTCCGCGACACGCTGGCCCGGGCGGCGCGGGCCGTGGAGGCGGAAGACCGCGTGATGACCCTGGGCGTCACGCCGCGCTGGCCGGAGACCGGCTACGGCTATCTCGAGCTCGAGCCGGGCGCCGGAGACGGAGGAGTGCGGCAGGTGCGCCGCTTCGTCGAGAAGCCCGACCTGGAGAACGCCACGCGGTTCGTGGCCTCCGGCCGCTACCTCTGGAATGCCGGCATCTTCGTCTTCCGCGGCACCACCTTTCTCGACCTCCTGGCGCGACTTCTGCCCGCTCTCGCCCGCGGCCTCGAGGAGATCGCCGCGGCTCCCGACCGGGTCGGCGAGATCTATCCCCGCCTGCCTGCCGACTCCGTCGACTACGCCGTGATGGAGAAGCTCGAGGATATCACCGCTCTCCCCCTCGATTGCGGCTGGAGCGATCTCGGCTCGTGGTCGGCGCTCGACGAGGTCCTGCCCCCGGACGCCGCGGGCAACACCGGCCGCGGCGACACCCTGGCCGTGGACGCCGCCGGCAACCT
>Ga0075436_100000140_pt1 | contig 43571 bp, 44 predicted proteins | sample RhiMethybrSRZTD5_FD_75303 | JGI IMG/M metagenome (GOLD analysis project Ga0075436, IMG submission 75303) | Populus rhizosphere microbial communities from Tennessee, USA - Rhizosphere MetaG P. TD hybrid SRZTD5 | ecosystem: Host-associated > Plants > Roots > Rhizosphere > Soil | place: USA...
GCGCGTGGCGAAGAACGCGCCGCAGTTCCTGCGCGAGGCCCGCCAGGTGCTCGGATTCCCGATCGAGGTGATCTCGGGCCGCGAGGAGGCGCGCCTCATTTACCTGGGCGTGGCGCACGCCATGCCCGTGGCGTCAGGAGCAAAAAACGAGCGCCGCCTGGTGGTCGACGTCGGCGGCGGCTCGACCGAGTTCATCGTGGGCACCGGCTTCGAGCCGCAGCTCACCGAGTCGCTGTACATGGGCTGCGTAAGCTACAGCCTCAAGTACTTCCCCGACGGCAAGATCGAGAAATCCGGCATGCGCGCCGCCGAGTTCGCCGCGCGCCAGGAGCTCGCCGGCATCGTGCGCGCCTACCGGGCGGCAGGCTGGGACGAAGCGGTGGCGTCCTCGGGCACCGCGCGCTCGATCGAGAACATCCTGCGCGAGAACGGCTTCGCAGAAGACGGCCTGACGCGCGCCGGCCTCGAGAAGCTGAGGTCCTTGCTGCTGAAGAGCGAAAAGGCGGATCCGGACCGCGTCGCCGGGCTGCGCCCCAACCGCGCCCCGGTGCTGCCGGGCGGCGTCGCGATCCTCAACGCCGCGTTCGACGAGCTCGGTCTCGAGGCGATGAAGGTCTCGGCCGCGGCGCTGCGCCACGGCGTGCTCTACGACCTGCTCGGCCGGGTCGAGCACCGCGACATGCGCGAGGTGACGGTGGCGCAGTTCATGCGGCGCTACCACGTCGATCCGGCGCAGGCGGAGCGGGTGAAGCAGCTTGCGCTCTCGATCTACGACGCGCTCACGCCGGGCTCGGAGCGCGAGGACGACGCCGAGCGCCTGATGCTCGAGTGGGCCGCCCGGCTCGCGGAGATCGGGCTTTCGATCGCGCACGCGCAGTACCACAAGCATTCCGCGTACGTGCTCTCCAACGCGGACATGCCCGGGTTCTCGCGCATGGAGCAGGCGCGCCTGGCGCGCCTCGTGCTCGCGCACCGCGGAAAGCTGCGCAAGATGCAGGACGCCGGGCTCGACGGCTCCGACTGGAAGCTGGTGTTCGCCCTGCGGACCGCGTCCCTCATCCTGCGCAGCCGCAGCGACGCGAAGCTGCCGTTCCTGCGGGTCGCGGCCGACGCCGGCGGCTTCGCCATCGATCTGCCGCAGACCTGGCTGGACGAGAGCCCGCTATCGGCGGCCGCTCTGGAGGCCGAGGCCGATCACTGGAAAACGGTCGGCATGAGGCTCCAGGTCTCGGGCCTCTCGGACAAGAGGGTCTCGGTGCTAAAGCAGGTCCGGTGACACGACCGCCCGGACGACGATCTTGGCGCCATCCTCGCGCGCCCGGTCGTTGAGCCACCACAGCCCGCCCTTCTTGATGCTCACCTGGGTCTGCGCGCCCGCCAGGAGAAACGCGGCGGCGTGACCAAGGTCGGGCTGGTGTCCGACCAGCACCACGGCGCCCTTTTGCTCGGGCCAGTTGGCCGCCTTGAGGATCGCCGAAACCGCAGCGCCGGGCGCGATGTCCTTGACCGTCTTCACCGGGACGCCGAGCGCCTCGGCGGTCTGCTGCGCGCGCGCCGCCGGGCTGGAGAGCAGGATGAACTTCGCCGGCAGCCGCTGCAGCAGCCACTGAGCGATGCGCTGCGCCTGCTTCTCGCCCTTTGGCGTCAGTTCGCGCGCGAGGTCGGGTTCTCCCTCCTCGGCTTCGGCGTGGCGCCACAGGATCAGGTCCATGGGGCCGGGCAGTTTACGTTAAAATTGTGACGGCTTTTCAAAACCTGAAGCAGGGGTCCGGCTTCTGGGACCCGGAGCCATTAGGCGCGTAGCTCAGCTGGTTAGAGCACTACCTTGACATGGTAGGGGTCGTTGGTTCGAGTCCAATCGCGCCTACCAAAACTCAATACCCAGAGAAAAACACCGCTACGGGCAACTCGAGCGTCCAAAGGTTGCGGCAGGCGGTGCGGCCGTTTTTCCAAACGCTGCGGACTGCCTCGCGCATGGTGCGGGGCAAGCATCGGCCGAACCATGTGCTGCGCAGGCGGGTTCAACTGGGCAAGCTGCTCGCCGTGGAGTTCAACAACCAGGTTCGTTACGGCCCATTCCGTGGTCTGAAGCTGCCCGAGCAAACGCGCTGGGGCGGAGGCGGCGACGTCGGCAGCATGTTGCTTGGACTGTATGAGCAGGAGCTCCTGCAGGCGCTGCAGGCGCTGCCTCGCACCCGCAGCGTGCTTGTCGATCTCGGTGCGGCCAACGGCTATTACGGGCTCGGCGCCCTCGTCAATCACCTGTTCGACTATTCCTACTGCTATGAGCGCTCGCCGGCCTCGCGCGAAATCCTGCGAGTGGCGAGCCAAGACAACGGTCTTGCGCAGCGCGTGAGCATCCAGGGCGCGGCGGAGCCGGGCTTCTGGCATTCGATCTCGCATCCGCTGTCGGACTGCGTCGTCATGGTGGACATCGAGGGCGGCGAGTTCGATCTGCTCGACGAGGCGTTTTTCGCGGCGTTCCGGCAATCGATCGTGTTCGTCGAGTTGCACGACTGGTTCTACGCCGACGGCGCCGAGCGCCTCGCGCGGCTCCGCGAGCGGGCGTCGCGCACTTTCGCCATCACCGAGCTCACCACTTCGGCGCGCGACCTGTCGGCTTTCAGCGAGTTGAGCCGGCTGAGCGACGACGACCGCTGGATCCTCTGTTCGGAAGGCCGCGGCCGGCGGATGACGTGGTGGCGCCTGGAGCCGCGCAATTCATGAGCACCCTCCGCCTCAGCATGCCGGCGCTCGCCCAGGCGGCGGCGCAGCACTTCGAGACCTTTCGCGAGCGCACCCGTGAGGTGCCGTACGAGCGCAAGGGTATCCTCTATTCCGAGATGTTCTTTCTCACGCTCTGCGCGCGCGCAGTGCGGCCGCTGCGGATCCTGGAGTCGGGGCGCGCGCGCGGGCAAAGCACTTTGGTGCTCGCGCTCAGCTTTCCCGAGCTGCCGATCGTCAGCCTCGAGCACGACGAGCACTCGGCCGACGTCCCGGTCGCCGCGGCGCGCCTGCGGCCTTACCGCAACGTCGAGCTGCGCTTCGGCGACGCTACGCGCGTCCTGCCGGCGATCGCGCGGCCTGGCGACGTCGCGCTCATCGACGGGCCGAAGGGCTGGCGCGGCCTGCGCCTCGCCTTGTGGCTCCTCGCGCAGGCGCGCGTGAGCATGGTGTTCATCCACGACGTTCCCCACGGCACCGACGAACGGGGCTTTCTCGAGCGCTGGATGCCGGACGCGCTCTACAGCGACGATCCGCAGTTCGCCGCGGTGGCGCATCGGCTCGATGCGGCGGTGGCCGAAAGCCTGCCGCAAGAGCGCCGCTGGCACACGCCGGCGCCGGCCTCGGGCTACGGCTATACGCTCGCCTGCCTTCAGCCGCCGCCGCGCGGCGCGTGGCGGACATGGCTCGCGGCGGTGTTCGCCGGGCTTGGACGGCGCAGGCCGCCGGCATGAGGGCGCCCGACAGTCCACGACGCGTCCTGGTCATCAACGTCGCGCGGATCGGCGACACCCTTCTGGCGACGCCGGCGCTGCGTGCGCTGGCGAAAGCCTGGCCGCAGGCCGAGATCACCTACCTCGCGCATCCGAAGCGCTACGAGGTCGCGCGCCACCTTCCGTTCCTCGCCGCGACCGGCCCGATCACCAAGCACCGCGCCCGCTGGCGCGGCTGGATTCCGGGGAGGCGCTGGGATCTCGCGCTCGTCTACCACTTCGATCGCCCGCTCGTCGCCTACGCATTGCGCGTGGCGCAGCGGGTGGTGGCGTTCCGCCAGGGGGATGCGGCCCTCGACGCGCGCCTCTGGCGTGCCATCGAGGCGCCGGCGTTCCAGAGCCTGCACGCGGCGCGCATTCCGCTGCTGCTGGTGCAGACGCTCGGTATCGCGCCCGACGGCCTGCGGCTCGCCTATGTCGTCACGCCGGCCGAAAAGGCGTCGGCGCGCCGCTTCCTGGGGGCGATCGCGCGGCCCGGAGAAGCGCCGCTCGTAGGACTGCAGATCGCGGGCTTCCACGCCACGAGCTATCGCGACTGGCCGCTGGGACACTTCGCGGCGCTTTGCTCACGCATCGCCGCGCGCTGGCCGAAGGCGCGCTTCCTCCTCTTTGGCGGCGAGGCGGAGCGCGACCGCACCGCCGAGCTGGCGCAGCGCATCGGCCCCCGCGCGGCGAACATCGCGGGGCGCCTGCGCCTGCGCGAAAGCGCCGCGTTGATGGGCGAGCTCGACCTCTATATCGGCGTCGACACGGGGCCGACCCACATCATGAGCGCGCTCGATGCGCCGATGGTCGCGCTCTACCACTGTCACTCGAGCAGCCAGGCGATCGGGCCGCTCGAGCGCCCGCGCTGCTACGTGGTCGACCATCCGCGCCCGGCGCCCTGCGGCCCGGAGGTCCCGATGGACGAGCTCGGCGTGGAAGCGGTCTGGGCGAAGGTGGTAGAGGCGCTGCAATGATCGACTTCATCTGCATGGCGAACGAAGGCTACGCGCACTGGGTGGAGCTCTGCGTGCGCGCGATCGAGCAGCGCCAGCCCGGATCGGGTATCTATCTCTACGACCTCTCGGAATCCGACGATAGCGCCTTGCGCCGCAGTTTCGCAGGACGTGGCGCCGTGCGCTACACGCACTTCCCGCCGCGCGAATGGGCGGCGCCGGCGTGGGTCGACAAGATGGACTTCGAGTTCATCTGGCCGCTGTGGGATCTGCGCGAGACGGTGAAGTTCTACAGCCGCAAGCTGCGCACGCTGTTCGGCGCGCGCAACGAGAACTGGATGCTCGACAAGAAGGCGCACACTGAGCGCACGCGGCGCACGCTTCGGCTCTACGCGCAGAAGCCCCACGTGATCGGACGCACGCTTGCGGCCTCGCCCAACAACCTCGTTTTCATCGACGCCGACGCGATCGTCCTCAAGCGGCTCGACGCGGTGTTCGACCTCGACTTTGACATGGCGCTAACCGCCGAGGCGCCGAAGGACGTCGTCGTCGGCCCCTGGCCTCCGGAGTGCACCGAGCGCCCTTCATATCCGCATATTGCAATCAATGTCGGCGTGATGTTCGTGCGCCATTCGCCGCGCATGCGCCCGCTGCTCGACGCCTGGATCCGGGAGATGGAAATGGTGCATCACCTCTCCATCGAGCAGACCGCGCTCGCACACCTCATCTATCGCCTCGCGCCGGACTTCTACAACGGCCATTACCGCGGCCACCCGCTCGGGCTGGAGGGCGGCGAAGCGGTGGTGATGGCGCTGCCAATGCCGCGCTACAACTTCCTAAAAATGCGCGCCGCCGACCACGGCTTCCCCTCCGACGCGCACGTCGCGCATTTCGCCGGCGGCAAGAAGCAGGAGGCGCACTGGGCATGGGTGCGCAGGATGATCGCGGAAGAATTCGACGGGGACGCGGCGCGCCCGGCGCCCTGATCGCGAGCGTTCCGCCTGTTTCACGGCCGCACGTCGAAAGCGTCCACCACGATGTAGGAGTTAGTGCTCATCTGCTGGATCGTGAGCGTATGCTGACCCGGGGTCAACCCGTCCGCTCTGAAGATCTCGTGCTGGAAGGCCTCGATCGGCTCGGGTCTGAAGTTGTGGATTTCCTTCACGAAGGCGCCGTCGATCGAAATTCTGGCAGTCCCGCCGCAGCTCGACTTCTGGCAGCCGATCCAGCTCACCGAGCTCCCGGTGAAGGTGAAGGTGGCCTTCGAGCCCGCCACCGGGGTTGTGTTGCACGCACCTTCGTTCCAGACTCGGTTCACGTTGTGGCGAGTCCAGGTGCCGGTATAGATGATCGCCGGATCGTCTTCCTGGACGCGCCGGCCGAGGCTGGTGACGTCGAACGCGTCCACCACGATCTTGGTACCCGACGAAGCGGGGTTCTTGCGTCCCGTCGCCTCGATCGTCAACGTGTGCTTGGCATCGGCTAGTCCGGCTGCCGCGAACACCACTTCCTGAAACTTCGTCGCCGGGCCATACGTGTCGACGTCGGTGGGCGCGCCGCCGTCCAAAGTGACGAGGGCAATGCCGTGATCGAAGCTGCGACCGCTTTGCCACGTGATCGACGTGCCGCGGAACGTCAGCGTGACCTTCGAGCCCGTGGTCGTGGTAAACCGAGCTCCGCCAAAGGCCGGGTCGGGCGCCGAGCGGACGCCGCCACCGCTCCAGTGAGCGTTGTCATCGTGGGTCCAGCTGCCGCTGTAGACGACGTCGGGGTCCGTTTCCTGGAGGTGCGAAACGATCGGCGGGTCGACGTCGAAAGCATCCACCATCACGATCGCCTGGTTGTCTGCATGGGCTTCCGGGTTCTTTTCGCCGGTCACTTTGATCGTCAGCGTATGCGGGCCGGCGGTCAGGCCGTCGATCGTAATCATGGGTGTGTGGATTTCGTATGGCCGGGCGAAGGTATCGACTCGCTTGGCCGGACCCCCGTCCACGCTGACCAGCGCGATTCCGCCCTGGTCGTTGCGTCCACCGATCCACCTGACGGAGCTGCCGGTGAAGGTGAAGGTCGCGGTGGCGCCGATCACCTTGGATTGCATGGCGGTGCCTCCGCTCCAGGCGAAATTTTCGTCGGTCGGACTCCAATCGCCGGGACTCAGGCTGACCGCCGCATCGGTTTCCTCGACACGCCCCGGCGTGGCAACGCTACCGCCGCCGTTGCTTTCGGGGTTGGTCTTGTTGCCTGGATCGGTGCCGTTCGCGGGGCTGCCGCCGTTGCTGCTCGCAGGACTGGCGGGGGTGCTGGGACTATCGCCGCCGCCGCCGCAGGAAATCAGCGTGCCGGCGAGCAACAGAACACCGAAGCACGTCATGTGGCGCTTCATAGGTAACCTTTTCGACGCATCGCTCGGGACAATGTGGGACACGAACGTGTCGTCGTGGCGCGGGCCGGATGATCCGGACGACTCCAAGGCCTTCGCGCGCACCGCCAATCGGATCAAACCGCACCGGCCACATGGCAGGGGCGCTGGTTCCGACCGGCCTACCATTTCCCGCGTCCGAGTTCAGTCTCTCGTGCTTCCGCCGCGATCAGCGACCTCATGGAAGAGAGCCGCTGGCGGGGCCCGCGCGCGGCGCGCGTGCTAATCTCGGTGCATGAAGTTACGGGCGCCGGTCTTTCTCGCCTTGCTCTTCACCGCAGCGCTTGCCTGGGCGCAGTTCCCTTCGCGGCCGGTCACGATCATCGTGCCGATTCCGCCGGGCGGGGCCCCGGACATCGCGGCGCGGGTGCTCGCCGACAAGCTCGGCCAGACGCTCGGCCAGCCGGTGGTGGTCGAGAACCGCGTCGGCGCCAACGGCAACATCGCCAACGAGATGGTGGCCAAATCGGCGCCCGACGGCTACACGCTGGGCTTGCTCGCCGACAGCCAGATCGCGATCAACCCGCATCTCTACAAGAAGATGCCGATCGACACGTTGAAGGACCTGGTGCCGGTGACGCCGGTGGCGGTGAACCAGTTCGTGCTGACGGTCAATCCGTCGCTGCCGGTGAAGACCTTCCCCGAGTTCATCGAGTACGCCAAGAAGGCGGACCCGCCGCTCGCCTATGCTTCCGGGGGCAACGGCTCGCAGCATCACCTGACGATGGAGATGCTGAAGCAGCGCACCGGTATCAAGCTTCTGCACGTTCCCTATAAGGGCGGCGCCCCGGCCGCGGCGGCCACGGTCGCCGGCGAAACCGCCGCGGTGTGGTCGGGGAGCTCGAACGCGGCGCAGATCAAGGCCGGGCGGCTGCGGCCGCTCGCGGTCTCGGGCGCGCACCGCTCGCCGCTATACCCGGACCTGCCGACCATCTCGGAGTTCTATCCCGGCTTCGAGAACTCGATCTGGCTCGGCCTGTTCGGCCCGGCCGGCATCCCGGAGGCGACGCTCGCGAAGCTGCGCGCGGAGCTGAAGCGCGTCCTCGAGTCGCCGGACGTCAAGCAGAAAATGAACGCGGCGGGCGGCCTCGATCCTTACTTCGCGCGCCCCGAGGAGTTCGCGGCGCTGATCCAGCGCGACTACGAGAAGTACGCGAAGGTCGTGAAGGACATCGGCCTGAAGGTGGATTAAATCTTGTAGCTTTCGCCGCGAGTTTCAGGGGCGAACAGCTCGTCCACCTTCAGCCTGCGCTCCGTGATCCCCTGCTCGTGCGAATACTGCACGAACGCTTCGAGCGTCGGCCGGTTCGGCTCCAGCCCGTAGGGCCAGAAGTCCTCGCCCGCGAGCTCGCGCCAGCGCCGCGCATGCTCCGCAAGCCACGGCATCGGCACGTGCGAAAGGCCGATCTCAACCAGGCGCTGCATGCTTTCGCGCTTGGCTGCCTCGAACGCCTTGAGGAGGTTCATCGCGACCCAGCGGTCGCGCTCGTAGCTGTCCCGGCGCAGCACGACGACGTGCATGATCGGATAGATCCCGGTTTTCCGAAAATACCTTTCCTCCACGGAAACGTAGTCTTCGAACAACCGCCGGCCTCCGGGATTGCGCGCCGAGATCACCGCGTCGAGCTCGCCGCCGGCCAGCATCCCGGCAAGGCTCTTGTCCGGGACCGCCGTGATGCGCACCCCTTCGGGCAGGTGGAGCTTCACCTTCTCGACGCGCCCTGGCTGCTGCACGCCGGCCTGGTACCACTGGATCCGCGCAAGGTCGACGCCGTACTCGTGCTGCAGCAGGCCGCGCACGTAGATGCCGGCGGTCTGCGCCCATTCCGGGATCCCGACCTTGCGGCCTTCGAGATCCTGCGGCTGCCGGATGGGCGATTTTTCCCCGACGTAGATCGCCGAATGGCGAAACACGCGCGACGGAAACACCGGGATCGGCATGATCTCGGGCGCGGCCTGCGCCATCAGCGAGACGGTCTTGCCGAACGACATCTCGGAGGCATCCCATTCCCGGAACTTGGTGAAGCGGAAGAAGATCTCCTCGATCGGCAGCTCGAGCACCGTGAGATCGATTCCCTCGGCCCTCAAGTCGCGCGCATGGTCGTAGGGGTTGATGGCGAGCGTGAGGGGCAGTTTCATCGTGATAGCATAAAGGCTCTCGTGTCTGATGCCTAACATCCGTCTCCCCGACGGCTCGCAGAAATCCTTTTCCGGGCCCGTGACCGCCGCCGAGGTCGCGCAATCGATCGGCGCCGGCCTCGCGCGCGCCGCGCTCGCAGCGAAGGTCGACGGCAAGCTGGTCGATCTCTCGGCGACGATCGAGAAGGACGCGGATCTCGCCATCGTCACGCCCAAGAGTCCGGAGGGGCTCGACATCCTGCGCCACTCGACCTCGCACCTGATGGCGCAGGCAGTGCAGGAGCTCTTCCCCGGGGCGCAGGTGACGATCGGGCCGGTGATCGAGAACGGCTTCTACTACGACTTCTCGTACAAGCGCCCCTTCACGCCCGAGGACCTCGGCGCGATCGAGAAGCGGATGGCCGAGATCGTGAAGAAAGATCTTCCGGTTGAAAGAAAAATCCTGAGCCGGGATGAGGCGGTCCGGTTCTTCCAGTCGATCGGCGAGAAGTACAAGGCGGAGATCATCGCCGCGATTCCGGCCAACGAGCCGATCTCGCTCTACGGCCAGGGCAACTGGATCGATCTCTGCCGCGGACCGCACGTGCCGTCCACCGGCAAGCTGAAGGTGTTCAAGCTGATGCGCGTCGCCGGCGCCTACTGGCGCGGCGATTCGAAGAACGAGATGCTCCAGCGCATCTACGGCACCGCCTGGGCGACGAAGGAGGAGCAGGACGCGTACCTGAAAATGCTGGAGGAGGCGGAGAAACGCGACCACCGCACCCTCGGCACGCAGCTCGACCTCTTCCACATGCAGCAGGAGGCGCCGGGCCTCGTGTTCTGGCACCCCAAGGGCTGGGTGATCTGGCAGGCGGTGGAGCAGTACATGCGCGGCGTGTACCGCGACAACGGCTACCGCGAGGTGCGCGGGCCGCAGATCATCGACCGCAGCCTCTGGGAGAAGACGGGGCACTGGGAGAACTTCAAGGACAACATGTTCACCACTTCATCGGAGAACCGCGACTACGCGATCAAGCCGATGAATTGCCCCGGCCACATCCTGATCTACAACAAGGGGGTCAGGAGCTACCGCGACCTGCCGCTGCGCTACGGCGAATTCGGCTCCTGCCACCGCAACGAGCCTTCCGGGTCGCTGCACGGGCTTATGCGCGTGCGGGGCTTCGTGCAGGACGACGGCCACATCTTCTGCACCGAGGACCAGATCCTTCCCGAGTGCGTCGCCTTCACCGCGCTGCTGCAGAACGTTTACCGCGACTTCGACTTCACCGACGTGATCTACAAGGTGGCCACGCGGCCTGCCAAGCGCATCGGCTCGGACGAGAGCTGGGACAAAGCGGAGGCGGCGCTAAAGCAAGCTTTGGAAAAATCGGGGGTGAGCTACACCCTTTCGCCGGGAGAAGGGGCGTTCTACGGACCCAAGATCGAATACTCGCTGAAGGACGGCATCGGCCGCGTCTGGCAGTGCGGCACCATGCAGGTCGACTTCAGCATGCCGGGGCGCCTCGGGGCCGAGTACGTGGCCGAGGACAACACCCGGCGCACGCCGGTGATGCTGCACCGGGCGATCGTCGGCTCCATGGAGCGCTTCATCGGCATCCTGATCGAGCACCACGCAGGCGCTTTTCCGCTGTGGCTCGCCCCCGAGCAGGTGGTCGTCATGAGCATTACCGAGCGCCACGCCGCGTACGCCCAGGCTGTCAAGGAAAACCTGACGAAACAGGGCTTTAGAGCTTCGGCGGATTTGCGAAACGAGAAGATCTCCTATAAGATTCGCGAACATAGCCTGCAGAAACTGCCCTACCAACTGGTGGTCGGGGACAAGGAAGTGCAGGCTGGAACGGTGGCCGTGCGCACGCGCAGCGGCGAAGATCTCGGGGCCATGCCCCTGGACGCCTTCACCGCTCGCCTCCGGAACGAGGCTCTAGCGCGCTAGCACGGCCAATTTTTTCAACGTACTGAGGAGCTTTTCACCCATCGCACTCGATAGTAGGTCGCAACGCATCAACCGGGAAATCACCGCCCCGGAGGTGCGCCTGGTAGCGGAAAACGGTGACCAGCTGGGCATCAGGTCGGTTCACGAGGCGCTGCGGCTGGCCGAGGAAGCCAACGTGGACCTGGTGGAGATCGCGCCGCTCGCGAATCCGCCGGTCTGCAAGCTGATGGACTACGGCAAGTTCCGCTATCGCGAGCAGAAGAAGGCCCACGAAGCCAAGCTCAAGCAGAAGCAGATCCAGGTCAAGGAAATCAAGTTCCGGCCCGGCACCGACGAGGGCGACTACAAGATCAAGCTTGGCAAGCTGATGGAGTTCCTCGAGGAAGGCGACAAGGCGAAGGTGACGCTGCGCTTCCGCGGCCGCGAGATGGCGCACAAGGAGTTCGGCGAGCGGCTGCTGCAGCGGGTGCAGAAGGATCTGGACGCGGTCGGCCTGGTGGAGCAGTTTCCAAGGCTCGAAGGAAGGCAGATGGTGATGGTGCTCGCGCCCAAGAAGAAGGGCGCGCCGCCGGCGAAGGCGGAGAAGCCGAAGCAGGATGCGACGAAGACGGACGCAACGAGGACGGAGGCGTCCAAGAAGGAAGCGCCCAAGATGGCGCCCAAGGTTGCAGCAAAGCCCGCTCGAGCGTAGCGGGCCATAAGTGATAGCCGTGGCTTTTGAAGCGTGCCCGCGGAGCGGGGACCGCCCGGCGTCATACGAAAAGAGAGAGGTAGGGAAGTCATGCCCAAGATGAAATCCAAGCGGGGCGCCGCCAAGCGCTTCAAGGTGCGCGGCAGCGGCTCGATCAAGCGCGCCGGCGCCTACAAGCGCCACATCCTCACCAAGAAGACCACCAAGCGCAAACGCCACATGCGGCGCCGTACCGGGGTCGACCACACCAACGCGGCGGCGATCCGTTCCATGCTGCCGTACTCGTCGTAAGGAGCGCGCCATGCCGAGAGTCAAGCGTGGAGTAGCGGCGCGCGCGCGCCACAAGAAGGTCCTCAAGCAGGCGAAGGGCTTCCGCGGCCGCAGGAAGAACGTCTACCGCATCGCCAAGCAGGCGGTGATGAAGGCGGGGCAGTACGCCTACCGCGACCGCCGCCAGAAGAAGCGCCAGTTCCGCGCGCTGTGGATCGCCCGCATCAACGCGGCGGTGCGCGAGCTCGGAATGTCCTACAGCGTGTTCATGGCCGGGCTCAAGCGGGCGAACATCGACATCGACCGCAAGGTGCTCGCCGACCTGGCAGTCGCCGACAAGGCGGCCTTCGCCAAGATCGCAGGCCAGGTCAAAGCCAGCCTCGCGCACTAGCTCCACGACGGGCGTGGAGGACCTTCAGGGCATCGTCTCGCGCGCGCTCGCCGCGTTCAGCGCGGCGGGCGATGCTGCGTCCCTCGAGAACGCGAAAGCCCGCTTCATCGGCAAGGCGGGGGAGCTGACCTCGGTCCAGTCGACGCTCAAGTCTCTTCCGCAGGAAGAGCGCAAGGCGTTCGGGGCGAGGTTCAACGCCGCCAAGCAGCAGGTCGAGGAGGCCTTGGAGCGAAGGCGCGCCGAGCTCGCGGACCAGAAGCTGAGCGCGCGCCTGTCCGAGCAGGCGCTCGACGTCACGCTGCCGGGCCGCGCGCGCGGCCGTGGTGGCGTGCATCCTCTGGTCCGCACCTGGCAGCGCATCGAGGACATCTGGCGCTCGATCGGCTTCGAGGTCGCCGACGGCCCCGAGATCGAGAACGACTGGTACAACTTCACCGCGCTGAACAGCCCGGAGAACCATCCGTCGCGTTCGATGCAGGACACGTTCTACGTGGACCTCAAGGACAGCGAGGGCCGGCCGCTCGTCCTGCGCACGCACACCAGCCCGATGCAGATGCGCTACGCGAAGATGCACCGGCCGCCGATCAAGGTGATCGCGCCGGGCCGCACTTACCGCGTCGACTCGGACGCCACGCACTCGCCGATGTTCCACCAGGTCGAAGGCCTGTGGATCGACGAAGACATCAGCTTCGCCGATCTGAAGGGCGTCTATACCGAGTTCCTGCGGCGCTTTTTCGAGAACGCCACGCTCGAGCTGCGCTTCCGGCCCTCGTTCTTCCCGTTCACGGAGCCTTCGGCCGAGATCGACATGAAATTCAAGGACGGCTGGCTGGAAATTTCCGGCTCGGGGCAGGTGCACCCGCAGGTGGTGCGCAACTTCGGCCTCGATCCCGAGAAGTACATCGGCTTCGCCTTCGGCTCGGGCCTCGAGCGCCTGACGATGCTGCGCTATGGCATCGACGACCTGCGCCTGTTCTACGACGGCGACCTTCGCTTCCTTGAACAGTTTTCCTGAGCAGGATGCGAACCTAAATGCTCGTCCCTGAGAGCTGGCTGCGAAGTTTCTGCAACCCGCCCATTTCGGGGCAGGCGCTCGCCGATCGCCTCACCATGGCTGGCATCGAGGTCGAGGCCTACGAGCCGTACGGCCCGCAGTTCAGCGGCGTGGTGGTGGGCGAGGTCCTTTCCGTGGAGAAGCACCCGAACGCCGAGAAGCTCACCGTCTGCGCGGTTTCCACCGGGAATGAAATGGTGCGGGTCGTGTGCGGCGCCCCCAACGTCCGCGCCGGGATGAAAGCTCCCCTCGCGAAGGTCGGCGCCAGACTTCCCGAGATGGAGATCAAGGCGGCGGCGCTGCGCGGCGTGGAAAGCAAAGGCATGCTGGCGTCGGCGCGCGAGCTCGGCCTGTCGAGCGACCATTCCGGCCTGCTCGAGCTGCCGCAGGACGCAAAGCCCGGCGCGGACGTGCGCACCGTGCTCGGGCTCGACGAGCGAGTGATGACGCTCAAGCTCACGCCCAACCGCGCCGACTGCCTTTCGATCCTGGGCGTGGCGCGCGAAGTCTCGGCCTTGACGGGGGTTCGTCTCGAAGCGCCCGAGATCGAAAGGATTCCGGCCAAGACGAGCGCGAAGCACCCGGTGCGCATCAGCGCGCCCGAGGGCTGCGGACGCTTCGCCGGGCGCGTGATCCGGAACGTCGACGCCAAGGCGCCGACGCCGCCGTGGATGAAGGAGCGCCTGGAGCGCGCCGGCCAGCGCAGCATCTCGGCGCTGGTCGACGTCACCAACTATGTGATGCTCGAGCTCGGCCGGCCGCTGCACGTCTACGACCTCGACGAGCTCAAAGGGGCGATCGACGTGCGCTGGGGGCGCAAGGGCGAGAAGGTGCTGCTCCTGAACGAGCAGACCGTCGACGTGGACGACTCGGTGCTGTGCATTGCCGACGAGTCCGGCGTGATCGGCCTGGCCGGCATCATGGGCGGCGAGAGCACCAAGGCGGACGAGGTCACGCGCAACATCTTCCTCGAGTCGGCGTTCTTCCATCCGGCGGCGGTCGCCGGCCGTGCGCGCCGCTACAACTTTACAAGCGATGCCTCGCACCGGTTCGAGCGCGGCGTCGACTTCGCGAACAACCTCGACGGCATCGAGCGCGCCACGCGCCTGATCGTGGACATCTGCGGCGGCGAGCCCGGGCCGACCGAGGACCTGGTGGCGCGCCTGCCCGAGCGCAAGCCCGTGCCGATGCGCATCGCGCGAGCGCAAAAGGTGATCGGCGTTGCGGTGGCGCAAGACGAGATGGCCGCGGTTTTCGACAAGCTCGGTTTGCCCTTTGAGCGCGAAAAGGACAGGTTCATAGTGAAGCCGCCGAGCTTCCGCTTCGATCTCGAGATCGAGGAGGACCTGATCGAGGAGGTCGCGCGGATCCACGGCTTCGAGCGCATCGCGGCGCATCCGCCGCTCGCGCCGGCCAGGATGCTGCCCGAGCCGGAGCGGCGACGCTCGCCGCACGCCCTGCGCGAGCGGCTGGCGGCCGCCGGCTACCGCGAAGTGATCAACTTCAGCTTCGTCGAGCCGGCGTGGGAGGCCGATCTCGCGGGTGCCCCGGACCCGATCCGCCTGCTCAACCCGATCGCGAGCCAGCTCTCGGTGATGCGCTCGAGCCTGATCGGGGGGCTGGTCGACGTGGTGAGAAAGAACCACCAGCGCAAGGTGCCGCGCATCCGGGTGTTCGAGGTCGGACGCGTGTTCTATCGCGACCCCCACGTCGAGGACGGTCCGCTCTCAGTGCGCGGCGTAGGCCAGCCGTTGCGCATCGCCGCGGCGGCCTACGGCCCGGCCCTCGAGCAGCAATGGGAGGGCGCGGAGCGCATGGTCGACTTCTTCGACGTCAAGGCCGACCTCGAAGCCCTGTCGGCGCCGCTCGAGCTCCGGTTCGAGCCCGCCGTGCATCCGGCGCTGCACCCGGCGCGCTCGGCCAGAGTGCTCGTGGACGGCAGGCCTGCCGGCTGGATCGGCGAGCTGCATCCGAAGTGGCTGCCCAAGTACGAGTTGCCGCAGCCGCCGATCGTCTTCGAAGTGGAAGCGGATGCATTGACGCAGGTTCCGCTGCCACGGCCGGAAGCGCCTTCGCGGCTCCCCATCGTGGTGCGCGACATCGCGATGGAGTTCGACGCCGAGACTTCCGTCCAGAGCGTTCTGGACACAATTCACGCCCAGAAACCGCCGATCGTGCGTTCGGTGCGGTTCTTCAGCCTTTATCGCGGTCCGGGCCTACCTGCAGGGACAAAATCCCTTGCTTTTCGGGTAGTTATGCAAGATACTGCACGGACCCTCACCGATGCGGAGGCCGACGCTGCCCGCGATGCGCTGGTAGCGCTCCTGGGCCGGAGATTCTCCGCTAGATTAAGAACTTAGGGACCAGGGGAGCTGCTTCATGACGCTGACGAAGGCGGAACTCGCGGATCTGCTGTTCGAGAAGGTCGGGCTGAACAAGCGCGAGGCCAAGGATATGGTCGAAGCCTTCTTCGAGGAGATTCGCGGCGCGCTCGAGCGCGGCGAAAGCGTCAAGCTATCCGGGTTCGGCAACTTCCAGCTGCGCGACAAGCCCCAGCGTCCGGGCCGCAATCCCAAGACCGGCGAGGAGATTCCCATCAGCGCCCGCCGTGTCGTCACCTTCCACGCGAGCCAGAAGCTGAAGGCCATGGTGGAGAAAGCACGCCATGGAGCAAAGCCGCAGGAAAGCTGAACTCCCGCCGATCCCCGCGAAGCGCTACTTCACCATCGGTGAGGTGAGCGAGCTCTGCGGGGTGAAGCCGCACGTGCTTCGATACTGGGAGCAGGAGTTCACTCAGCTCAAGCCGGTGAAGCGTCGCGGCAACCGCCGCTACTACCAGCACCACGAGGTGCTGCTCATCCGGCGCATCCGCGAGCTTCTGTACGAGGAAGGCTTCACCATCAGCGGCGCACGCAACCGCCTCGACAACTCGAGCCCGCACGAGGAACGAGCCGAGCCGTCGGCGCGCGGCGGACGCCCGGAAGGCGCCGGGGGCGGCGTCGACATCGGCGCGATCAAGCGCGAGCTGCGCGCGGTTCTGGACCAGCTCCAGGGGTAAAATTCCATCCTTCGGGGCGTAGCGCAGCCTGGTAGCGTACCTGCATGGGGTGCAGGTGGTCGCGAGTTCAAATCTCGCCGCCCCGACCAATCCCCTTCGCGACGCGTGCAGTAGTTCGTAGTGCCGAACCTGGTTCCTGCCGCACCATCCCGCCATGCTGAAGAAGCCGTTGAACGACGAGTGGAGAGCCTGGATCCGGCTCAACGTCGCGCGCGGCTGCTCACGCGACGAGCTTGCCCGAATCCTCCTCAACGAGGGATTTGATTTCGTCGAAGTCGGGACCGAGCTCGGTCTGACGGCGGGCAGCTCGCCAGCGGCTTCGCTTCCTCCACGACTGCAGCAAGACACGGGGCCAAAGGCCGCGGTCCTTACGGGGCTGCAACGCCACGGCGAGCCGCTCCTCGAGCTTTACACCGCCGATCAGTTTCTCGACGCTCGCACGTGCAAGGCACTGGTGGAGCTCATCAAGGCGAGCCTGAGGCCTTCGACGATTTCTTCGCAGGGCGCGCCGGAAGCGGGCTTCCGGACCAGCCGGACCTGCGACCTCGACGAGCGCTATCCGGTCGTGCGCGACCTCAATCGAAAGATCTGCGCCGCGCTGGGTGCGGATCCGGCCTACGCGGAAGCGTCGCAGGGGCAGTACTACGAGGTGAGCCAGGAATTCAAGGCGCACACCGACTACTTCGAATCATACGAGCTCGAGCGGTTCTCGAGCGCCACCTGGGGCCAGCGCAGCTGGACCTTCATGGTCTATCTCAACGAGCCGCAGGCCGGCGGCGCGACGAACTTCGTCGACGCCGGGCTCTCCTTCAAGCCGAAGCTCGGTCAGGCCGTGATCTGGAACAACATGGACGCCGACGGTCAGCCCAATCCGCACACCCTGCACCAGGGCACGCCGGTCACCTCGGGCGCCAAGGCGATCGTCACCAAGTGGTTCAGACGCCCGCGAGCTTGAGCTCGACGAGCTTCGCCTTCACCGATTTGCCCGAGATCCTGAGCTCGCCTAGCGAGATGGGAAGCTTGAACCGGCGCGGGCCGCAGCTTCCGGGATTCACATAGAGCACGCCATCGCGCTGGTCGATGCGCGGCTGGTGGGAATGGCCGGACACCACGACGTGGAATCTCTCCGCCACGGGGTCGGGACCGAGTTGCTTCAGGTCGTGCAGCACATAGATCGAAACGCCGCTGATCTTTACCAGTTCGGTTTCGGCGATCTTTTCCGCCCACGCGCCGAAGTCGTTGTTGCCGCGCACCGCGGTTACAGGCGCAACGCGCCTCAGCGCCTCCAGCACGCCGGCGTCTCCGATGTCGCCGGCGTGGACGATGTGGTCGCAGCCGCGCAGGAACGCGAGCGCCTCGGGACGCAGCAGGCCGTGGGTGTCGGACAGGACGCCGACCCTCTTCTCGGCCGCCTCCCCAGCTTTCTTGTCCTTCAATCCTTGCCCCAGCGCCAGCGCGGCGGCTCGCCCTTGAGCCAGCAGATCGCGATCAGCACCGCGGTCAGGACGGCGAAGTAGGCGAACAGCGCGCCGGGCCTCTCGTTCGCCGGGAACATGAAGAACCCGGCCGCGGCGAGCGCCGCAAACGAGGCGAGCACCACCCATCCCTGCCACGACCAGGGCAAGCCCCAGCCCCAGCCATAACGCTTGGCGGGGAACCAGTAGGCCGGCTTGTCGGAAGTGGCTACGCCTCCCTCCCGTCGAGCTCGCGCAACAGCGCGGCCAGGCGCTCGGCTTCGGCAGCGAAACGCGCCATGAGGAATGCGAGCATTACGGCCGCGTCCTGCACCGCGCGAAGCTCGGCGCGGGCGCGCTCGACGGCATGATCCCCTGAGGTCGGCATCGCGCGGAGTTTACCGCGCGGCCGCGCTAGTCCCAGGAGAAGCGGTACAGGAGGCCGACGCCGGTCGAGGTGCCGGTCTCGGTGCGCAGCGCGAGCCGCTGCGTGAGCGAGAAATCGAGCTTCACGAGCTGCGACGCGGTGGCGCCCAACCCCTGCTCGTAGCTGATGTACAGCCTGTCGGAAAGGCGCTTGCCGACCGCGACCACGCGGTCGGCCGCCTCGCCGGTGCCGCGCAGCGAGATTTCGTCCAGGCCGAAGGTGCGCGCGATGCGCCGGTCGAGCGGCACGCCCTCGTTGTTCGCCAGCAGCGCGCCAGCGGCGGCCTGCAGCATGCCGAGATCGCCTTTGGTCGCATCGCTCGGCGCTCGTCCGAGCACCAGCCAGGACAGCTTCTCGCCTTCGGGTACCTGGGGGTTCGAAACGAGCTGGACGCGGGGCGATTTCGCGTTGCCCGACACCTGCACGCCGACCTCGACCTGCTGCTTGCGGCGCCACGCCGTGATCTGGAGCGACGGATTGTCGAGCGGACCGTCGAAAATGATGATGCCCGGATCGACCTGCAGCGACTGGCCGTACGCGTAGAAGGTCGCGTTCAGCGTTTCGATGCGCCCATACGCGCGAAGCTCGCCCTCCTTCGTGGTCTCGACCTGGAGCTTTCCGCGGATCTTGCCTTCGAGGCCGAAGCCGCGCACCTGCAGGTCGTCGCCGAGGTCGAGCTGCAGGTCGAGCGCCACCGGGACCTTCGCGGCCTCGCGCGGTGCGGCGGGCTTGTCGCCGACGATCACCACATCCTCGCCGAGCTTCGGCATGCGTCCCTGGTCGAGCTCGAAGTAGCCGCGGTCGGCGTGCAGCGATCCGCTGAGCGACAGGCGTTTCTCGACGATCTGCGCCTCGCCGCTACCCGAAGTGACAAGCCGCATGTTGGGACGCTGCAGCAGCGCGAACTTTTCGGCGCTCCAGGTCAGGCGTGCGCCGCCCTCGGCGAGCCGCAGGGGCAGGGCGCCGCTCGCCGTGAACTTGCCCTCGCCGCCCTGGATGGAGAACTGCTCCACGCGCAGGACATCCTTTTCCAGCACAGCGCGCAGCTCGCCGCCCTTCAGGTACACGCCCAAGGGCGGCGCCTCGAGCCCGATCGCTTCCCCACGCAGCGTCCCCGTCACGATCGGCTCGCCGAGCGTGCCGCTGCCCTTCAGGTCCGCGGCAAGGCGGCCTTCGATGCGCTGGTCGGTGAGAAGGGGCTGGACCGTGGCGCGCAGATCCACGTCGCGTATCTGCGCGACAAACGCCACGGCCGAGCGCGGTGTGATGCCGAAGCGCGCGGCACCCGGCTCGGGCGTGATGTCGCCTTTCACGCTCGCGGTGCCGTAGCGCGAGGCGACCTCGGCATTGGCGTTGACTCGTCCGTCGGCGAAACGCGCCTCCACGAGCGCTTTCTCCAGCCCGAGCGCGAGCTTGCCGCCTTCGCCCTGGAGCAGGGTCAGGTCGCCGGCGGTTCGCCGCAGCGTCGCCGTTCCGCTGAGCTGGGGGCTCGAGGCGACGTTCCATTGCCCGTCGAGGACCATGCTCGAGCGCAAGCTTTCCGCGAGACCTGCCAGCGCAACGAGCCATTGGGTGGGAAGGGCGCGGAATTCCCCGCTCGAGACCACCTTCTCGCCCGACCAGAGGAGCTGGGCGATGGTGACCTGGCCGCCCGCGAAAATGGCATCCACCCGGCCCAGCTCCACCCGGGCTTTCGACGCCTGTACCGAGAAGGGCGCCTTGAGCTCCAGCGGATAGGGCCCCGAATTGCGCAGCGTCTGCACCTCGCCCGACCAGCCGGCTTCGCCGCGCCAGGCGCCGCGCAAGCGCGTCTGCAGGTCGAGCCCCTCGCCCTTCGCCGAGAGCTCGACGGCATGCTTGGCGAGGCCCCCGCTCGCCTTCGCGCGCGCACTCTTGATCTCCATGCCGGTCGGCAGCACGAGCTCGCTCGCTTCCGCGGTGAAGGCAGCCTGCGGCTCTGCGAAGGTTCCGGTGAGCGTGCCGTTTGCGCGCAGCGCCCCGGTGAAGTTGCCGAGGAAGTACTCGATGCTCGGCACCTCCAGCGCCCAGCCGAGCTCGTCGCCCGGTCGGCCGAAATCGCCGCGCGCGGTGAGCCGGGCGCCGCCGAGGCTCGCCTGCGCCACGACCCGCTGCGCGCGCGAGCCGGAAAGGCGCGCGGCGCCCTGGCTCGCAAGCGGCTCGCCTTCCAGGGTGCTGTCGCGCACGACCCAGCGCGCGTCGACCGCAGGCTGGGTCCCGAGCGTCCCGGAGCCCTCGAAGGTTCCGTTGATGTCGCCGCCGGGATACTGGCCGAACTGCGCCGGGTCGAAATGCTCGAGGTTGAGCTTGGCCTCGAAGCGCATCGGCTCCGAGAGGCGCAGCCGTCCGCTGCCGGCCGCGGCGCCGCCCTTGGCCTCCGCGCGCACGCTGCGGACCTCGACGAGCTCGCCGTCGCGCACGACGTCCGCGGAGATGCGCATGTCATCCTGGGAAAGCGTGCCTTGCAGCGTCTGCTTCGCCCCGGCCGAGAGCTTCAGCGGTCCGGAGAGCTTGGTGGAGTTCAGGGTGGAACGGAAAGAGCGCAGATCCAGATCGGCGACCTGCACGTCGAGCTCGGCGCCGCCGCGGCCGAGCGCGCCTTTGCCGGCGAGCGTTCCTCCCGGATCGAGCGCGACCCTGAGATCCTGCAGCAAAGCCGATTCGAAGTCCTTGGCGACGAAGCGCGTGTCGAGGCTCGCGAGCGGAACGCGTCTCCTGTCGAGCGCTCCGGGGGTGCTGTTGCGCACCGAGAGACTGCCCGCCAGCGCGGCTTCGGGAGTGGCCTTGCCCGAGAGCTTCACGCTGAGCGCGGTTCGCGGCCACTCACGGTTCAGCCTGGAGAGATCGACCGGGCCCGCCTGGGCGTCGATTTCCGCGAGCGGCCGCGGCGCGAAACCGGTGACCACGGCACGGACTTTCGCAGGCACTTCCGCGACGCGGCCTTCGAAGCCGACGTTCAGGCGCTGGATCGTTCCGCCGAGCTTGATCCGCGCGTCGACGGGATAGTCTTCGTAGCGCAGCGCGAACCCAAGCGTCGCGGAGACCGCACCGCTCTGAACGAGAGCCGCGTCGCGCAGCTCGAAGCGCTCGAGTGAGTAGCGCTGGCCGGCGATCTCGAGCGAGATGCGCTCGAGATCGGCGCGGTCGATGCGCAGGCCGAAAGGTATCCGCGGCGGCACCGGCGGCCTGCCGTCGGACGGACCTGGCGCGAGCGCGACCTCGAGGGATTTCGCGCGCAGCTCGCGCACGCCCGCGCGCGCGCCAAGCAAGGCGAAGAGCTCCAGCCGCACCATGCCGTCGCGCAGGTCCACGCGCGTCTTTTCGTCCTGGAACGTGATCGACGCGAACTCGATGTCGCGGGCGAGCGCGCCGCGCAAGCCCCCGAACTTGAGCTTTCCCTGCAGCGCTTCTTCCGCCAACGCCGCCGCCCAGCGCAATGCCGACTCGCTGTAGAGACCCCACGCGACCGTGCCGAGCGCGACACAGACCAGCACGACGAGAGCCGCGACGACCCATTTCATCAGAAGGTGAATCCTACGGAGAAATGCAGCCGCCACGACGACACGGCCTGTCCGTAGGCAATGTCCAACCGGATCGGTCCGATCGGCGTGCGCACGCGGGGGCCCGCGCCGTAGCCGACCTTCGCCTTGAAGAGGGTATTGTCGTCCCAGGCGTCGCCGGCGTCGACGAATACGCCGATGCCCCAGTTTTCGCCGATCCACTGGGTGTACTCCGTGCTGCCCACCAGGAGGCGTCGCCCCGGCAGGACGGCATCGCCCTGCTTTACGCCGAGGCTCAGGTAGTCGTAGCCGCGCACCGTCGTGTCGCCGCCGGTGCGGAACAGGAAGCTGCTCGGGATGTCGTCGCGGCTCGAGGCGACGACGCGACCCGCCTGGGCGCGCAGCAGGAGGTCGCCGTCTCTCCTCACCGGGAAGAACAATGAGCCGCTGGCGATCCCGCGCACGAACGGACGCGTGGCCACCGCGTCCGGGGCGCCGCCGAGCTCGAACATGGCGAGGTAGCCCCGGCGCGGCGAGATGAAGTCGTCGGTCCTGCGGAAGGTGCGGCGGTACCCGAAGTAGAGCGCGTACCGGTCGCTGAACGGGCCGCCGCTCACGCTCTCTTCCTCGTAGTTCGCGGAGAGGATAAACGCGCTCGGTGGCGTTTCCGCGCCCCAGTTGCGGGTGTACCCGGCCACGGCTTCTTTTGTGCGCACGTTCTGGATATCGGTCTCGCGATAGGGCCGCAGCAGGAAGCTGTTCCAGTAGCCTCCCGGTTGCGGGGGCGAATCGAAGTTGAATTCCAGGTTCTTCGTCGTGTCGTCCACGCGCAGCGTGCTGCGAAAGCGCCACGCCGAGTCGAACAGCGCCTGGTTGGTGTAGTTGAACAGCCCGCCGAAGCCGGTATCGGTGGCGTAGTTGATTCCCGCCTCGATGTGGTGCTTGGACGCCTCGATGACGACTACCCGCACAAGCGCGCTGTCCGGGCTGCTTGCGTCGCGATCGACGTCCGCCTGCACGCTCACGAAGTAGCCGCTCTCGAGCAGGGTCCGTTGGTAGATCACCAGCTTGTCGCGGTCGTAGTCGTCGCCGGGACGGACCGGGCTCAGGTTCTGCACCAGCTCGTCGGAATAGCGCCGGGTACCGGTGACCCGGATCTCGCCGAAGCGGTAGGGCGGGCCGCTTTCGAGCTCCACCATGAGAGAAGCGCGCCGCGTCTGCGGGTCGATGCGCGCTTCGCTCTTCGCGATGCGCGCGCCGGCGTAGCGGAAAGTGGACATCTCGCGCAGCGCGCGGCGTTTCGCCGCGTCCCACTCGCTCTGGCGGAAGGGCTCGCCGCGGCGCAGTGGCCAGCTGTCGCGCACGCGCTTGAAGATCGCCTTCGACTGCGGGTCCTGGACCGCGGGCCCGCTGAAGCGCAGGTCGACCTCGCCGACCTGGGTCCTTTCTCCCGGCTGGAGCGCGAGGCGCACGATCCAGGGCTGCTCGCCCTCCTCGATCGCGAGATCGACCTTCGCCGAAAAGTAGCCTTCGGTGGCGGCGAGCTCGCGCGCCTCGCGCACGCCTTCGTCGGCGAGGCGCCGCAGCTGCTCGGGCGTCATCTGCGGATCGTTCTCCCAGCGCTCCAGGTTGAGTCCCTTCGACAGGATTTCGGCCATGTCCTTGGGCGCGACGATCTCGACCCGGTACTTGAGGCCGGTCTGCGCCAGAGCGGCGCTCGAGATGAGAAACAGGATCGCCGCGAGAACGCGCATCGGGGGAGCGATAGCATGCCATGCAGCGGGTTGTAGAATCGCGCGCATGAAAATCCTGGTCTCCAACGACGACGGCTACTTCGCGCCGGGCATCACGCTGCTCGCCGAAGCCCTGGGCCGGCTGGGGGAGGTCACGGTGTTCGCGCCGGAGCGCGACCGCTCGGGCTCGTCCAACTCGCTCACGCTCGACCGTCCCCTCACGGTGCGGCGCGCGCCGAATGGTTTCTTCTCGGTCAACGGAACGCCCACCGATTGCGTGCACATCGCGGTGACCGGGGTGCTCGACTTCATGCCCGATCTCGTGGTGTCGGGCGTCAACCTCGGCGCCAACATGGGCGACGACACGATCTATTCCGGCACGGTGGCCGCGGCGGCGGAAGGATTCCTGCTCGGCATCCCGGCGCTCGCGATCTCGCTCACCAGCAAGGCGGGGGAGCACTTCGAGAGCGCGATCGGGGTCGCGCTCGAGCTGGTCGAGCGGCTGCGGCGCGACCCGCCGCGCGAGCCGGTGCTGTACAACGTGAACGTTCCCGATGTCGCGCCGGCGCGGCTCGCCGGCGTCGAGGTCACCCGCCTCGGCAAGCGCCACAAGGCCGAGCCGGTGATCAAGCTGCAGACGCCGCGCGGCGAGACCGCCTACTGGATCGGGCCGGCCGGCGGCGCGCAGGACGCCGGTCCCGGCACCGATTTTCACGCGGTGGAGAACCGCAGGGTCTCGGTCACGCCGCTGCGCCTGGACCTCACGCACCAGGCGCAGCTCGAGCCGGCACGGCAGTGGCTGGCGAAGTAGCGGGTCCGACGGGCGCTCCATGAGGGACTTGCGCGGCATCGGCATGACTTCGCAGCGCACGCGCGCGCGCATGGTGCAGAGGCTGCGCGAGAAGGGCATCCGGGACGAGCGCGTGCTCGGCGCCATGGCCAAGGTGCCGCGGCATCTGTTCGTCGAGGAAGCGCTCGCGAGCCGCGCCTACGAGGACACCGCGCTCCCGATCGGGTTCTCGCAGACCATTTCCCAGCCGTTCGTCGTCGCCCGGATGATCGAACTCGTTCTGGGCAATGAGAAAACCGGCAGAGTGCTCGAGGTCGGGACGGGCTGCGGCTACCAGGCCGCCGTGCTCGCGGAGATCTTTCCGGAGGCCTACTCGGTGGAGCGGATCAAGGCGCTGCACGAGCGGGCGCGCGCCAACCTGTTGGCGCTGCGGCTAAAAAACCTGCGCCTGGTGCACGGCGACGGCCACGCCGGCCTCGAGAGCGCGGCGCCGTTCCAGGCGATCGTCGTGGCCGCCGCCAGCCGCGAGGCGCCGCGGGCGCTGTTACGCCAACTCGCGCTCGGTGGCAGAATGATATTGCCGCTGCAAGAAGGGACGGGACAAAGACTGATGCTTTACGAGCGTGGCACGCGCGGCTTCGTCGAATCGGAGCTCGATCCGGTGCGGTTCGTGCCGATGGAAATGGGGAAAGCGTGAAAGCCGCCGGATGGACTATCCTCGCCGCGGCAGCGGCGCTCGCAGCGGGATGCGCTACCCAGCACAGGCCCGCGCCGGTGTTCGACGGGCGCGCGGCGAAGCAGGCGGCTCCGAAACCGCTCGCCACGCCGGCGCCGCCCGTGGCGGGAAAATCGGTCGCGGATTACTACAGCGTGAAGCGCGGCGACACGCTCTACAGCATCGCCCAGGAGCACGGCGTCGACCAGCGCGACGTGATGCAGTGGAACGGGCTCGACGACCCCACGCGCCTGCGGGTGGGCCAGCAGTTGCGGGTGAGGCCGCCGCTCGCGGCGGTGGCTTCTCCTGTGACCGTCGTTGACCCTGAGCGCGCGACGGCCCAGGTCGGCTCCGCGCGCATCATCGGGCGCGTCGAGTCGCGGCCGCTCGATTCGCTCCCGCCGCTGCCGCCGCGCGCGCCGGCGAAGCCCGAGCTCGCCCGGATGGAGGTGATGCCCCCCAGGGTCGAGCTCGAGAAGAGCGCGGCGCCGAGCGGGACCGGCCAGTTCATCTGGCCGGTGAAAGGCAAGGTGCTCGCCGAATTCGCCGAGCCGCGCCGCAAGGGCATCGACATCGACGGCAAGCCGGGCGATGCGATCGTCGCCGCGGCCCCGGGCCACGTCACCTACATCGGCAGCGGCATCCCGGGCATGGGCAAGCTGGTGGTGCTCAAGCACGACAACGGCTTCATCACCGTGTACGCGCACAACCGCAACATCCTGGTCAAGGAAAAGCAGGCGGTAGCGCGCGGGCAGAAGATTGCCGAGCTCGGCAGCACCGATTCCGAGCGCCCGAAGCTGCATTTCCAGATCCGCAAGGGCGCCGCGGCCGTCGATCCTCTGCTTTACCTGCCCAAGTAAGACAATCTAGTTGGAAGCCTGCGTTCTGGCCTTCCAGACGGACTGGGCCAGATCGTGCACCACGGTCGCGTAAAAGGCGCTGCGGTTATAGCGCGTGAGCACCCAGAAATTGTGCAGGCCGATGCGGTAGTCGCTCGGCTTGTCGGGTGTCTCGAGCTCGACCAGGACCGCGCGCACGCCTTCGGGCATGCCCTCGACCTCGACGCCCGCCGCGCGCAGGTCGGCCTGCGCGTGCTTGGGGTCCACGGAGCCATCGGCGAGGGGACGCCAGGCGTCGCCCTCGACCTTCGCCCCGAGCAGCACTTCGCCGCCGGGCTGCCAGCCGTGCTCCTTGAGGAAATTCGCCACGCTGCCGATGGCGTCGGCGGGGCTGCGGCGCAGGTCGATCGCGCCGTTGCCGTCGAAGTCGACCGCATAGCGCCGCGTGCTGCTCGGCATGAACTGCGGGATGCCGATCGCGCCGGCGTACGAGCCGCGCATGGCGAAGGCGTCCTTGCCCTGCTCGCGCGCGAGCAGCAGGTACTGCTCGAGCTCGCCCTTGAAGTACTGTCCGCGCGGCCCGTAGTCGAAGGCCAGGGTAGTGAGCGCGTCGACCACGCGGTAGCGGCCGGTGTTGCGGCCGTAGAAGGTTTCCACGCCCAGGATCGCGACGATGTACTGCGCCGGCACGCCGTAGCTCGCCTCCGCGCGCTCCAGCGCCCGCCGGTTCTTCTTCCAGAACTCGACCCCGGCGGCGATGCGCTTTTCGTTGACGAAATTGCCGCGGTACTCCTCCCAGGAACGCGCTTTCGGCGGCGGCGGCTTGATCGCCTCGAGCACCGGCTCGGCGCGGCGCACCCGCGAGAAAAGGTAGCGCAGGTCCTGCTCGGCGAAGCCGTGCTTCACCGCGAGGCTGCGGATGAACTCCTGCACCTCCTCGCGCTCGGCGTAGCTCCCCTTGGCCCACGCGGGCCACGCGAGCAGGGCGAGCAGCACCAGCAGGGTTCTCGCCGGCATCATGTGAGGCGCAGCTCGCGCACCAGGCGCCGCAGGTCCTTCGCGCGGCGCGGATTGCGCTCGCGGCCGTAGCGCAATCCGATGTACAGGGCGCCGATGCGCAGGATGGCGCGGCGCGCCGAGGGCAGCGCGCGCGCCGCGCGCTCGGCGTAGTCGCGCGGGCCCTCGGCCGGCGAGCGCTCCACGCCGCGCGCCGCGAGCTTGGCGCAGAAGGCGCGCCACGCGCGCTGGACCGGATCGGGCCGCGCCACGCGGCGCAGCGACCAGGCAAGCAGCAGCACGATCAGGATTCCGAGCACGGTGAAGAGGGTCGCGACCAGCGCGCGCCAGTCGGAGCTTCGCAGGCCCACGTAGCTCATGAGCTCGCGCTGGCGCTCGGAATTGTAGCCGAGCACCCACACGTTCCACCTGTATGCCGCGGCTTCCCACCGGTTGCGGAGCGAGCGCAGCCATTCGAAGTCCGCCCGCATGAGCAGCGGCTGCTCGGCCTGCTGGACCGCGCGGGCGAGCCCCGCATCGAGGCGGCTTGGGGCCGCCGTGGCGGTCGGATCCACGCGCACCCAGCCGCGGCCGCGCAGGTGGACCTCGGCCCACGCGTGCGCGTCGGACTGGCGCACGGTAATGATGTGGTCGACCGGGTTCAGCTCGCCGCCCTGGTATCCGGTGACGACACGGGCGGGCACACCGGCGGCGCGCATCAGGAACACGAAGGCCGACGAGAAATGCTCGCAGAAGCCCGCCTTGAAGTCGAACAGGAACTCGTCGACGCTGTCCTTTCCGAGGAGCGGAGGCTCGAGCGTGTACGCGTAGCTTCCGCGGCGCAGGAAGCTGACCGCTTTGGCGACGATCTCGTCGTCGGCCCGCGAGCCGAGCCGCAGCTGCTCGCCCAGCGCAAGCGCTCTCGGATTGACGTCAGCGGGAAGGCGCAGCGCGCGGGCAAGCTGTGCCGGCCGCTCCTCGAGCGAGGCGTTCGAGCCGATGGTCGAGCTCATCTCGTAGCGCATGCGGGTGCGCACCGGCGCGGCGGCGAGCACGATGCCGTCGGCGGTGTAGCGCGCGTCCTCCGGCAGGCTCGCCGGCAGTTCGAGCGCGAAGAGCCACGTCTGGTTGTGCGGCTCGAGCACCACGCTATAGCGGTAGGACGCGCTCCCGGCGCCGGGGGAGGCGAAGCGGCCCGGCGACTGCGGCCCCGCGCTCCAGGTTCGGCCATCGAAATCCCAGAGCACCGGTCCACGCCAGTAGCGCAGCTGCGAGGCCGGCGGCGTGCCGTCGAATTCGGCGCGGAAGGCGATCGCGTCGGAAAGCACCAGGTGAGAGATGCCCCCGGGGGACATGGTCTCGGTGAGCCCGGTGCGCGCGGAGTAGGCGTCCTGGGGCACGCCCCACAGCGGTCCCTGGATGCGCGGAAAGAGCAGGAACAGGGCGGCCGCGGCGGGCACGGCGTGCGCGAGCAGCAGCGCGGCGGTGCGCAGATTGGCGCGCGGCGCCCGGTTGGGCGCCGAAAAGCAGGTCAGCGTCGTGGTGATCGCGAGGAGCGCGAGCGCCATGGCGAGCGCCGTGAGAATGGACTGCGTGTACAGGAAGTTGGTGATGATCAGGAAGTAGCCCAGGAAGGCGGCGGCCGCCGCATCGCGGTGGGTCCGCGTTTCCAGCACCTTGAGCCCCGAGAACAGCGTGAGCAGCACGATGCCGGGCTGTCGGGCGAAGATCGTGCGGTACTCGACCCACACGCCGAGCATGGCGACCCCGGCCACCGCCAGCACCAGCCAGCGCGACGGCAGCGGCACCGCGTGCATCGAATAATGGATGCGCCACGCGTACAGGCATAGGGTGAGCAGCGTGAGCCACCAAGGCGCGCGTGTTGCGTGAGGGATCACCACCAGCGCGAGCGATCCGCAGAGGAAGACGAGGTCGCGCGTGGTCGCGAGCCGCGCCTCGGGCAGCAATGGATGGGCCGCGGCGCCCTTCATTTCGATTCGTACAGCGCGAGCGCCTGCAGGCAGGCGCCGGCGTGGGCATCGCCGCGCCCGGGCGTGAGCTCGAGGCCGGGAAGGCGAAGACCGTAGAAAGCGCCGGCGCGCTCGGCGGCGAGCACCCAGCCGGCGAGGCGCGACAGGCGCTGCTCGAGGCCAGCCGCGGCGGGAAGCAGCCGCCAGTCGAGCCAGAGCTGCGCCGCGGCCTCGCCGGTGAACTGCTTCGTAAGAAGCTCGTCGCTGCGCGCGGCCGCCTTCCATGCCACGTGGCGTGGCGAGTCGGAAAGCTGGTAGTTCCGCAGGCCCGAAAAGTCATCGTTGCCCGCGGCCTGCGAGCGCAGGGCGCCCGCCGCGGCCTCGCCGACCGGCGCGGGAAGCGGCGTGCGCTCCGGCCGCGGATAGACCAGGCAGCGCGCGTCGGGCTCGACGTAGCTCCAGGCGCGGAAGAGCCCGAGCGGAAAGCGCGTTTCGAGCAGCACGCGCCCGAGCGGCAGCCAGCCGCGCCGCGCCGCCGGCACCGCGAGCACCACTTCGCCGAGCGCCTGCGGCGGGATGTCGATCACGAATTGCGACCCGGAGCCGACGTGGCGCGCGAGGATCGCGGGCCGGTCGTAGCCCGACCGGCCGTCGAGGTAAACCCTGAACTGCGCCGACTCGCCGGCGAACACCGGTTCGGCGCGTCCGGTGCTGACCGCGATGCGCGCGAGGTTGCGCGCCGTGTGCACCATGCCTGCCAGGCCCACGCCGCCCAGGAGGAACGTGAGCGCGAAGCCGAGCGCGAGCGCGTAGTTGATCGAGCCGATGAGCAGGATCGCGAGCGTCGCGGCGAACAGCCACCCCAGCCGCGTCGGCACGATGTAGACGCGGCGGTGAACCAGGACGATGGTGCCCCGCTCGGGCGGCTTGAAGCCCCAGATCCAGTGGGCGAGGCGCGGATTGCGCTCGAGCAGGCCCTGGATCATGGACGCGGTGGACGCGGCGCGTTCACGCCGTGGGCCCGTCGTATTTCCACCGGCCCTTCCACGCCGAGAGCACCAGGCTGGGGTACTCGGGCTTGCCCAGGGTGCCGTTGTAGCGCCCGAGCGCCCGGAAATAGTCGCCTCGCTCCATGTCGAGATAGTGCCGCAGAATCGCGCAGCCGTAAGCGAGGTTTGTCCTGAGATGGAACAAGTTGTGGCTGGGCCGGCCGAGGAGCGTCACCCAGAAGGGCATCACCTGCATGTAGCCGCGCGCCCCCGCCCGGGACACGGCGTACTTGCGAAAGCCGCTTTCCACCTCGATCAGGCCCAGGACGAGCTGCGGATCGAGCCGCGCCCGCAGCGCCTCGTAGTGCACCGCGCGCAGGAGCTCCATGCGGCTCTGCCGGTCGGGCATGCGTCGCGCCAGGCGCTTGTCCATCTCCTCGATCCAGCGCTGGCCGTCCTCGGGCGAGCGGAAGTGCAGTTGCGCCGGCGCGCGGTCCGACACCATGGCCGAAAGACGCTCGCGCACGCTGTCGGCGAGCGGCTCGTAGATCTGGTTTCCGGCGATTCCCTGGAAAGAGGCGAGTAGGAGGACCAGGAAGACGAGCCGGGTCATGCTTTTTCGAGAAAGGCGAGGACCTCCTTAAGCGGCAGGTCGCGCGGCTTGGCGTCGCGCCTGCCCTTGTATTCGGCGGTGCCGGCGGCGAGGCCGCGCTCGGAAAGCACCACGCGGTGCGGGATGCCGATCAGGTCCATATCCGCGAACAGCACCCCGGGGCGCTCGTCGCGGTCGTCCATCAGGACGTCGATTCCGGCGGCGCCGAGCTCGTCGTGCAGCCGCTCCGCCGCGCCGCGGACACCGGCGCTCTTGTGATAGCCGATCGGCACCAGGGCCACCGCGAAGGGCGCGATCGGCGCCGGGAACACGATCCCGCGCTCGTCGTGGTTCTGCTCGATGGCGGCCGCGACGACGCGCGTCACGCCGATGCCGTAGCAGCCCATCTCCATCGGCCTTGCTTCGCCTTTCTCGTCCAGAAAGACGGCGTTCATCGCCTGGGAGTACTTGGTGCGCAGCTGGAAGATATGCCCCACCTCGATGCCGCGCACGATCTCGAGCCTGCCATTGCCGTCGGGGCTCGGGTCGCCGGCGACGACGTTGCGGATGTCGGCCACCTGGGGTTCCGCCACATCTCTACCGAAATTGACACCGGTGAGGTGGTATCCCTCCTCGTTGGCGCCGCAGACGAAGTCGCTCATCAGCGCCACCCGGCGGTCCGCCACGACTTTGACTTTGGTGTTGACAGGTCCGATGTAGCCCGCCTTCGATCGCAGGGAGTTTTCAATCTCCTTCTCATTGGCGAATCGGAACTCGCCAATCACCTTCTGCGCCTTGATCTCATTCAGCTCGTGGTCGCCGCGCAGGAGGAGCAGGTAAAGCTCGTCGTCGTGCATCACGGCGACGGCCTTGACGGTCTTCTTGAGATCGATTTTCAGGAGCGCGGCCACGTCCTCGCACCTGGTTTTCCCCGGGGTCGGCACTTTCCGCATTTCCTCTTTCGAGGAAGAACGAGTGCCCGGCGCAACCGCCTCGGCGAGCTCCACGTTGGCGGCGTAGTCGGAGTCGCGGGAAAAGGCGATCGCGTCCTCGCCCGACTCGGCGAGCACGTGGAACTCGTGCGAGCCCGTTCCCCCGATGGCGCCGGTGTCGGCCGCCACGGCGCGGAACTGCAGCCCCAGGCGCGTGAAGATCCGCGTGTAGGTGTCGTGCATGTTGCGGTACTCGCGCTGCAGGCTCTCGTAGTCGGCGTGGAAGGAGTAGCCGTCCTTCATTACGAACTCGCGTGCGCGCAGGATGCCGAAGCGCGGCCGCCGCTCGTCGCGGAACTTGGCCTGGATCTGGTAGAAGTGGACCGGCAGCCGCCGGTAGCTCTTCAGCTCGCTGCGTGCGAAATCGGTGATGACTTCCTCGGACGTGGGCTGGAGCACGAAGTCGCGCTCGTGCCGGTCCTTGAAGCGCAGGAGCTCCGGCCCGTAGGCCTGCCAGCGGCCGGATTCCTGCCACGGCTCGGCGGGCTGCACGACCGGCATGACGAGTTCCAGCGCGCCGGCGCGATTCATCTCCTCGCGGACGATGCCCTCGACCTTTTGCAAAACTTTCAAGCCGAGCGGCAGCCACGTGTAGACGCCCGCCGCGAGGCGCCGGATGAGACCCGCGCGCAGCATGAGGCGATGGCTCGCGATCTCGGCCTCGGCCGGCACTTCCTTCAGCGTGGAGATGAAAAACTTCGAGGTTTTCATCGGTTCCCAGCGCCATTGTCATCGGCGGTGGGCTATGGAAAAATCGAAGGGCGATTCTAACCGAACGCTAACCGAAGCCTAGCTTAAGGCGGTGCTGCGGTGCTCGACAAGGAAGGCTACAGGCCGAACGTCGGCATCATCCTTGCCAACCAGAGAAACGAGGTGTTCTGGGGCAAGCGCGTGAACCAGCACGCCTGGCAGTTTCCCCAGGGCGGCATCAAGCACGGCGAAACCCCGCTGCAGGCGATGTTCCGCGAGCTCGAGGAGGAGATCGGGCTGCAGCGCGCGCACGTGCGCATCCTCGGCCGCACGCGCGACTGGCTGCGCTACGAGGTGCCGGAGAAGTGGATGCGCCGCTCGAAGGAGGCGGGCTGCGCCTACCGCGGGCAAAAGCAGATCTGGTACCTGCTGCGCATGGCGGGGCGCGACTGCGACGTGAAGCTGCGCGCGAGCGGCCATCCCGAGTTCGACGCGTGGCGCTGGCACGACTACTGGGTGCCGCTCGACGCGGTGATCGAGTTCAAGCGCGAGGTGTACCGGCAGGCGCTGATCGAGCTGCACCGCTACCTCCAGGCCGACCGCCGCGGGCGGGTGCGGCGCCCCGAAGCCCTTCCGCAAGGCTAAGACCCTCAGGTTCCCTCGGGTTTCCTTAAGGTTCCTTTCAGGCTCTCAGATTACTCTCAGCGTACCTATGGAGCGCGTATTCCACCCGTTGCCGATCCGAGAGCTCGGCGCGGGCGCGGGGTTTCGCCGGCCGACGCAAGCGCCGGCCGCGCGCGTGACGCCGGATTCGCCGGCGCTGCAGGTGATGACCGATCTCGCGCGCGTGAGCCCGGCCACCATCCGGCAGCAGGCGCCGCTCGCGGGCGCGAACCAGTTCATGATCACGCGCGGCGTGCGGCTGCTCCTCGTGGTCGACGAGCGCGACGTCATCCTCGGCCTGATCACCGCCACCGACCTTCTCGGCGAGCGGCCGATGCAGGTTGCGACCGGGCGGGGCCTGCGGCGCGACGAGCTCAGCGTCGCCGACATCATGACGCCGGCGGCCGAGATCGAAGTGATCGACCTCGCCGACGTCGAAGCCTCGCGCGTCGGGCACGTGCTCGAGACGCTGCGACGACTGGGCCGCCAGCATGCGCTGGTCGCGGACCGCGGCAACACCGTGTGCGGCATCTTCTCGATCTCGCAGATCGCGCGCCAGCTCGGCCTCGAGCTCCCGGCGGGCGGAGAGGTGGCGCGCACCTTCTCGGAAATCGAAGCCGCTCTGTTCAGATAGAACTTTGGCATAGTCTCGCTAAATCAGTCGAATAATAAAATTCGATTTGATCTATGGCGGGGCGCGCCTTAGCCTGTCAGTTCCCCTTAAAGGAGAACCGATGAAACCCCTGAAAGGCACCCGGACGCACGACAACCTCAAGGCCGCGTTCGCCGGCGAGTCGCAGGCGAACCGCCGCTACCTCTACTTCGCCGCCAAGGCCGACGTCGAAGGCCACAACGACGTCTCGGCGCTGTTCCGCTCGACCGCAGAAGGCGAGACCGGCCACGCCCATGGCCACCTCGAGTACCTCGAGGCGGTGGGCGACCCGGCGACCAACCTGCCGATCGGGCGCACGCGCGAGAACCTCAAGGCGGCGGTCGCGGGCGAGACCCACGAGTACACCGACATGTATCCCGGCATGGCGAAGCAGGCGCGCGACGAGGGCTTCGGCGAGATCGCCGACTGGTTCGAGACGCTCGCCAAAGCGGAGCGGAGCCACGCGAATCGATTCCAAAAAGCGCTCGATGGCTTAAGTGATTAAAAGAGAAACTTTGCTGTCGCTCGAGGCCTACGCCCGGGAGCGCGCGAGCTTCCGGGCGAAGGTGCTCGCGCACAAGCAAAACCGCACCGTCCGCCTCGGCGAGCACGTCAACCTGCAGTTCGAGGACGAGCTCACGATCCGCTACCAGATCCAGGAGATGCTGCGGATCGAGCGCATCTTCGAGGACGACGGCATCCAGGGCGAGCTCGACGCCTACAACCCCTTGGTACCCGACGGCTCGAACTGGAAGGCGACGATGATGATCGAGTACCCGGATGTCGACGAGCGTCGCCGCATGCTCGGCGTCCTGATGGGCATCGACCGCCGGACGTGGGTGCAGGTCGACGGCTGCGAGCGCGTCCTCGCCATCTCCGACGAGGACCTCGAGCGCGAGGACGACCAGAAGACCGCGGCGGTGCATTTCCTGCGCTTCGAGTTTTCGGCGGCGATGCGCGAGCGCCTGCGTCAGGGCGCGGCCGTCACGGTCGGCGTCGATCATCCCGACTATCGCGCGAGCGCGCAGCTGAAGCCCGAGGTGCGCAACGCGCTTGCTGCGGATCTCAATTGAGATTTCCGCTTCTCGCTGCGGCTTGCCTGCTTCTCGCCGCAGGCTGCTTTCCGGGCGCCGCCCAGGCGCAGTTCCAGAGCGACTGGGAGCGGGCGAACGAGGAGCGGCTCAGGCAATCGGGCGAGAAGCTGGTGCCGCCGCCGCCGCTCAACCGCAGCCGGCTGGTGGAGCTCAAGCAGGATTTCTCCGCCCGCACCGATTTCCGCTACTACGTGGATTGGGGGTCGGTGAGCACCGACGAGGACCGCATCGTGCGCTACGTGCTCCTTGCCCGCAACGCCGCCGGCGTCGAAAACATCACCTTCGAAGGTCTCCGTTGCCAGGGCGAGTATCGCGTCTACGCGGTCGGCCGGCCCGAGGGCGGCTGGGGCGGGCAGGCTTCGGAGTGGCGGCCCATCCCGCGCAACCCGAACGCCGCGCAGCCCATGCTCGCCAAGGACTACTTCTGCCCCGGCCGCTCCGTCATCCGCAGCAGTGCCGAGGGTCAGCAGGCGATCCGCGCCGGCGGCCATGCCGGCACTTACCGCGAAGGCCATTCCATCAGCGAGCAGCGGTAGGGCCGCTAAAGCAGCACTAAATTGTCCCTGTGGATCAGCTCCGGCTCGCCCACGTAGCCGAGGATCGACTCGATCTCGCCGGAAGGCCGGCGCATGATGCGGCGCGTTTCGTCGGCGGAGTAGTTCGCGAGGCCGCGCGCCACCTCGCGCCCGCCGGGCTCGAGGCAGGCGACTACTTCGCCGCGCAGGAACGCTCCCGAGACCTCGACCACGCCGATCGGCAGGAGGCTCTTGCCGTCGCGCGTGAGCGCCTTCACCGCGCCCGCGTCCAGCCGCAGCCGGCCGCTCACGCTGAGGTGGTCGGCGAGCCACTGCTTGCGCGCGGCGAGCGGCACCGTGGCGGCGCTGAGCAGGGTCCCGATGCGCTCGCCGCGCGCGAGACGCACGAGCACGTCGGGCTCCCGGCCCGAGGCGATCACGGTGTGCGCGCCGCTGCGCGCCGCGCGCCGGGCGGCCAGCACTTTGGTGAGCATGCCGCCCTTCGCGAGCGCGCTGCCGGTTCCGCCGGCGAGCGCCTCCAGGCGCGGGTCGGAGGCGTCGGCCTGCGAGATGAGCTTGGCGCCGGGGTCGCGGCGCGGGTCGGCCTCGTACAGACCGGCTTGGTCGGTGAGGATGACGAGCGCGTCCGCTTCCATCAGGTTGGTCACCAGCGCCCCGAGGGTGTCGTTGTCGCCGAGCTTGATCTCGTCGGTTACCACGGTGTCGTTCTCGTTGATGACCGGCACGACGCCCATGGCGAGCAGCGTGCGCAGCGTCGAGCGGGCGTTCAAATAGCGCTGGCGGTCGGCGAGGTCGGCGTGCGTGAGCAGCACCTGCGCGCTGTGCAGGCCGTGGCTGCGGAACGAGGTCTCGTAGCACTGCGCGAGCCCCATCTGCCCCACCGCCGCAGCCGCCTGAAGCTCGTGCATGGCGTGCGGCCGGCGCGCCCACCCCAGGCGCTGCATGCCCTCGGCGATGGCGCCGCTCGACACGAGGAGGGTCCGCTTGCCAAGCGTGCGAAGCTCGGCGATCTGCGCGGCGAGCCCCGCAATCGCGGCTGCGTCGAGGCCTCGGCCCTCGTTGGTCACGAGCGAGGAGCCGACCTTCACCACCAGCGTTTTCGCCTCGGCAATCATGTCTTCACGAGCTCGCGCGCGGCCGCCTTCATCACGGCGGAAGTGCCCGCGCCGCTGATCGCCGCAACTTTGAACCACGGGCGCTTCCAGCGCAATTGCGACACGATCCTGCGGATGCGCGCGTCCGGGTCCTCGACGGCGTCGGCCTTGTTGAACACGAGCCAGCGCGGCTTCTTCGCCAGGGCCTGCTCGTACTTCTTCAGCTCGGCGGCGATCACCCGCACGTCGAGCGCCGGGTCCGCGGCGCTCAGGTCGACGATGTGGAGCAGGAGCTTGGTGCGAGCGAGATGGCGCAGGAACTGGTGGCCAAGGCCGGCGCCTTCCGAGGCGCCTTCGATGAGCCCCGGGATGTCGGCGACGACGAAGCTCGCCTCGCCCACGCGCACCACGCCGAGCGACGGGTTGAGGGTGGTGAAAGGGTAGTCGGCCACCTTCGGCCGCGCGCTCGACACCGCGCGGATGAAGGTCGACTTGCCGGCGTTCGGCAGCCCCGCGAGGCCGACGTCGGCGAGCACGCGCAGCTCGAGCGCGAGCTTGCGCACTTCGCCCGGCTCGCCGCGCGTGAACTGGCGCGGCGCGCGGTTGACGCTCGACTTGAAATGGATGTTGCCCAGCCCGCCCGCGCCGCCGCGCGCGAGCAGCGCGCGCTCGCCGTCCTTCGCGAGATCGGCCACCAGCTCGCCGCTTTCCTCGTCGCGTACCAGCGTTCCGACCGGCACGCGCAGCTCCACGTCGGTGCCCGCGCGCCCGTTGCAGTCCGAGCCCATGCCGCGCACGCCGTTCTCGGCGCGGTGGATGCGGGCGAAACGGTAGTCGACCAGCGTGTTCACGTTGCGGTCGGCGCGCGCCCACACGCTGCCGCCGCGGCCGCCGTCGCCGCCGTTCGGCCCGCCGAAGCGGATGTACTTCTCGCGGCGGAACGTCGCGGCGCCGTGGCCGCCGCTGCCGGCGTGCACCTCGATCTTCGCTTCGTCGATGAATTTCATAGGCTACAAATGAAAAAGCCCTATCGGCCGCGATAGGGCTCTCGCTCCGTCAGAAAGAAGCTCAGGCGGGCTGGGCCGCGGCCTTCTGCTCGAGCACGCTCACGGTCTTCTTGTTGTTCGCGCCCTTGACCGCGTAGTGAACCTGGCCGCCGACGCGCGCGAAGAGCGTGTGGTCGCGGCCGATGCCGACGTTGTGGCCCGGGTGCACCACGGTGCCGCGCTGGCGCACCAGGATCTGTCCCGCGTTGACCCGCTCGCCGCCGAACACCTTGACGCCCAGGCGCTTCGCCTGCGAATCGCGCCCGTTTCTCGAGCTGCCGCCTGCTTTCTTGTGTGCCATGAATTCTTCCCCTGACTAGCCCTGGACGATGTCGTCGATGCGGATCTCCGTGTACGACTGGCGGTGACCCTGCGTCTTCTGGTAGTGCTTGCGCCGGCGCAGCTTGAAGATCTTCACCTTGTCGCCGCGGCCGTGCGCTACGACCGTCGCCTTCACCTTGGCGCCCGAGACCAGCGGCGCGCCCACCTTGACCCCGTCGCCCGTGCCGACGAGGAGCACTTCTTCGAGAGAGACGCTGCTGCCGACCTCGGCCGCCAGCGCCTCGACCCGCACCTGTTCACCCGCCTTTACGCGGTATTGTTTTCCGCCCGACTTGATGATCGCGTACATGGAGTTGGCAAAAACGAAGAATCCGGTCTAGCTACGAAAAATCCGGTCTACCCGGCCTTGCGTGTGCAAAGACTTGGAATTATAAGCGAATCATGAGCTTCGTGACAATGCTGGCGCCGGTCGCCGAGGACTTGGCCCGGGTCGACGCGCTGATCGGCGCACGCCTGGACTCGGACGTGGCGCTGGTGCGCGAAGTGGCGCGCTACATCGTCGCCTCCGGCGGCAAGCGCCTGCGGCCGGCCCTGCTGCTGCTCGCCTGCCGCGCCCTCGGCTACGCCGGCGAGGCGCGCCTGCAGCTCGCGGCGGTAGTGGAGTTCATCCATACCGCCACGCTACTGCATGACGACGTGGTCGACGAGTCGCATCTGCGCCGCGGCCGCAGCACCGCGAATGCGGCCTTCGGCAACGCGGCGGCGGTGCTGGTCGGCGACTTCCTGTACTCGCGCGCGTTCCAGATGATGGTCGAGCTCGACGACATGCGCGTGATGCAGGTGCTCGCCGAGGCCACCAACACCATCGCCGGCGGCGAGGTGCTGCAGCTCATGGGGAGCCACGACCCGGAGGTGGACGAGGCCCGCTACCTGGAAGTCATCCGCCGCAAGACCGCGAAGCTGTTCGAGGCGGCGGGGCGTCTCGGCGGCGTGCTGGCGCGCTCTGCGCCGGCCGTGGAGGCGGGACTCGCGGACTACGGCATGCACGTCGGCACGGCGTTCCAGCTGATCGACGACGTGCTCGACTACTCCGGCGACGAGGCGACCATCGGCAAGAGCCTGGGCGACGACCTCGCCGAGGGCAAGCCGACCCTGCCGCTCATCTACGCCATGCGCTGCGGCAGCGCCGAGCAGGCGGCGCTGGTGCGCAACGCCATCAGCGCGGGAGGGCGGGAAGATTTCGGCGCGGTGCTCGAGGTGATCCGGGCGAGCGGCGCGCTCGACTATTCGCGCGAGGTCGCGCGCCGGGAAGCGGCCACCGCACAGCGCGCGCTCGTGCCGCTGCCGGACTCGGAATACAAGGAATCTTTGCTAGAATTGGCGTCCTTCTCGGTGACTCGGCGCAGCTAGCCGCGGGATCGAGCTTCAGGGACTGCTTCAGGAATTATTTCCTCCGATTCGGGGTGTAGCTCAGCCTGGTAGAGTACTGCGTTCGGGACGCAGGTGTCGCTGGTTCAAATCCAGTCACCCCGACCATTCCCCGCCCGAATCTTCGTCCAGGTAGATAATCGCGCGATGGGTCGCCTCATCGTGCTCGTGGCTCTCGTGGTGGTCGTGGTCTGGCTGGTGCGCCGGGCGTTGCGCGCGCCGGGCGACCAGGCCGACCTGCGCAAGCGTGCCCAGGCCGCGGGCGAGCTCGTGCGCTGCGCGCACTGCGGGATGCACCTGCCGCGCTCCGAGGCGCGCGAGGCCGGCGGGCTCGCCTACTGCAGCGACGAGCACGCCCGGCTCGGCAAGCGCTGATGGAAGTCCGGATCCGCTACCCGGAGCTGTTCCTCGAGGCCGAAGGGCGCACGCCGCGCGCGTACTGGACCTCGCTCGGCTACTTCAACCTCTACCGCATCGCGGTGGCGACGCTGTTCTTCGCAGTCACGCTCGTCTACGGCGACGCCCTGAGCATCGGCTCGCACGCGCTCGAGGTGTTCCGCTACACCGCGCTCATCTACCTCGCCGCCGCGATCGCCTTCCAGACGGTCCTGCGCAACGTGCACGAGCGCTTCAACGTGCAGCTCTCGCTCCAGGTCGCGGTCGACATCGTGGCGATCACCCTGATGATGTACGCGAGCGGCGGCCTCCGCAGCGGCCTCGGGGTGATGCTGGTGGTGTCGGTGACCGCGGCGGCCATCGTGGCGCCGCGGCGCCTGTCGTATCTCTATGCGGCGCTCGCGGCGATCGCGCTGCTGCTCGAGCAGGGCTACTGGACGCTCGTCCACGACAGCGCCAGCGCCAACTTCCTGCAGCCGGGCCTGCTCGCGATCGGCTGCTTCGCCACCGCGGGCGTCACGAGCTGGCTCGCGCAGCGGGTCGCGGCGAACGAGGCCCTCGCCCGTCAGCGCGGCCGCAGCCTCGAGACCCAGACCCGGGTCAACCAGCTGGTGATCGAGGACATGCACGACGGCGTCGTGGTGCTCGACCGCGACGCCCGCGTGGTGCAGCACAACCCGCAGGCGCTGCGCCTGCTCGGCGAGCCGAGGCTGCTCGGCCGCCTGATCGCCGAGGTGCTCCCCGGGTTCGGCGCCGCCAGCGACTTCGAGGTGCGCGGCCGCAGCCTCGGCGTGCGCCTCGCCGACGCCGGCACCGAGGAAGTGTTCCGGGTGCTGTTCCTCGAGGACACCACGCGCTCGCGGGAGGAAGCGCAGCAGCTCAAGCTCGCCGCGCTCGGCCGCCTCACCGCCAACATCGCCCACGAGATCCGCAATCCGCTCGCGGCGATCAGCCATGCCGCGGAGCTCCTGAGCGAGGAGCGCCGCGACCAGCAGCGCGTGCGCCTCACGCGCATCATCCACGACAACACCCAGCGCCTGGAGCGCCTGGTCGCCGAGGTGCTGCAGCTTTCGCGCCGCGACCGGCAGTCTCCGGAGCGGATCGGGCTGCGGCGCTGGCTCATGCCGTTCATCGAGGAGTTCGTCGCCAACGAGTCGGTGCCGCAGGAGCGCCTGCACCTCGAAGTGCCCGCCGAGGCCGCGATCGTGTTCGACCCGGGACACCTGCACCAGGTGATGTGGAATCTCCTCACCAATGCCGTGCGCTATGCGCGTGCCGCGCCGGGCGCGATCCGCATCTCGGCGCGTACCGCGGGAGACCGCCTCGAGCTGAGCGTGATCGACAACGGCCCCGGGGTCCCGCCTTCCAGCCTCGGCCAGCTGTTCGAGCCCTTCTTCACCACCGACAGCAAGGGCACGGGGCTCGGCCTCTACCTCGCGCGCGAGCTGTGCGCCGCCAACCGCGCCGTGCTCGAGTATGTGCGCGAGGCCTCGGGGGCGCATTTCCGCGTGGTGGCGCGCAGCCCCGCCAGGTCATGAACCGGGTCGAGCGACGCCAGAAGCCGCGCGACCACCAGGTGCTGGTCGTCGACGACGAGCCCGACATCCGCGAGCTGCTCGAGCTGACGCTGCTCAAGATGGGTCTGGGGGTGACCAGCGTGCCGACCATCGCCGAGGCGAAGGAGCGGCTGAAGGACGGACGCTTCCAGCTCTGCCTCACCGACATGCGCCTGCCCGACGGCGAGGGGCTCGAGCTGGTGCGCCACATCTCGAGCCTGCGCTCGGACCTGCCGGTGGCCGTGATCACCGCCTACGGCAGCGCCGAGAACGCCGTGGCCGCGCTGAAGGCCGGCGCGTTCGACTACGTGTCCAAGCCCGTGGGTCTCGAGCAGCTGCGCGCGCTGGTGCGCTCCGCGCTGTCGCTGCCGGGGCAGGCGCCCGCCAAGGACCAGCAGCTGCTCGGCGAAAGCGCGCCGCTCGAGCAGGTGAGAACCCTGATCTCCAAGCTGGCGCGCACCCAGGCCCCGGTCTACATCTCGGGCGAGTCGGGCAGCGGCAAGGAGCTCGCCGCGCGCCTCATCCACGAAAACGGCGCGCGCCGCGACAAGCCGTTCGTGCCGGTGAACTGCGGCGCCATTCCCGAGAACCTGATGGAGAGCGAGTTCTTCGGCTACAAGAAAGGCGCCTTCACCGGCGCGGGCGAGGACCGCGACGGGTTCTTCCAGGCGGCAAACGGCGGGACGCTGTTCCTGGACGAGGTCGCCGAGCTGCCGCTCGTCATGCAGGTGAAGCTGCTGCGCGCGATCCAGGAGAAGCGCGCGCGCAAGGTCGGCGAGACTCAGGAGGACCCGGTCGACGTGCGCATCATCAGCGCGACCCACCAGAACCTCGCCGACCTGGTGGCGGCGGGGCGCTTCCGCCAGGATCTGTTCTACCGCCTGAACGTGATCGAGCTCAGGATGCCGCCGCTGCGGGAGTGCCGCGACGACATCCCGGGCATCGCGGCGAGCATCCTGGAGCGCCTCGCGCGCCAGAACGAGGTGCCGGCGGCGCGCCTGGACGACTCGGCGCTGCAGGCGCTCGCAGGCTACGACTTCCCCGGCAACGTGCGCGAGCTCGAAAACATCCTCGAGCGCGCGCTCGCGCTCTCGGGTCGCGAGCTGATCACCGCCGAGGACCTGCAGCTCGCCGCGGGGCGCGAGGAGCGCGAGCCGGTCGAAGGCGCCGCCGGCGAGTCGCTGCCGCAGTACCTGGACGAGGTCGAGCGCAAGACCATCCTCGAGGCGCTCGGCAAGACCGGCTTCAACCGCACCGCGGCGGCGAAGCTCCTCGGCATCAGCTTCCGGCAGCTGCGCTACCGCATGCAGCGTCTGGCGATCACGGATGAGGATCGTTGATTCTCCCAATCAGGACGAGCGGCCGCCGGGCGTCGAGATCGGCCTCGTAGTCGTGCACGCGATCAGCCTGCCGCCCGGCCAGTTCGGCGGCGACGCGATCGAGCGCCTGTTCACCAACCGGCTCGATCCTTCGGCGCATCCCTACTTCGAGAGCGTCGCCCACCTGCGCGTGTCTTCGCACTTCCTGGTGCGCCGCGACGGCGCGCTGGTGCGGTTCGTGCCGGTGGAGCGGCGCGCGTGGCACGCCGGCGCCTCGACGTGGCGCGGCCGCAGCCGCTGCAACGACTTCTCGGTCGGCATCGAGCTCGAGGGCGCCGACGACGCGCCGTTCGAGGACTCGCAATACGCTGCCCTGGCCCTTCTCCTGACGGATCTTCGGAAAAAGCTGCCCTTGCGCGCGATCGCCGGCCACGACGAGATCGCGCCGGGGCGCAAGACCGACCCGGGCCCGCGGTTCGACTGGAACCGGCTGCTGGTCGAGCTGGCGCGCCCGCTGGCGCTGTAGTCGCCGCCCCGGCGTTTCGCATACTAGATGTAGCGTCAGCTTCAGCCACTACCCCCTCTCTATAGTGGGCTGCGGCTCGGCTGCGGCGCCGCGCGCGCTGCCCGCAACCTAGATCTAGTTGTCGCGTGTGGTGTCGGTCCAACATTTAGTAGATCGCCGCGGCGCGGCCGCTTGCAAAAAAAAATCCGCGCGTGTACTGTCGTCACCACAACATGTAGGCGCGAAGTAGGTACGACGTACTAGATTTAGTAAACGCAGGTTGCAAAAGCAGTCCCAAGGTCGTCATAGAACCGCGCCACGCGGCGGGACGGCCCCGAGCGAGGTCAGGCGAAAAGGAGAGCAAGATGCAGATCGCTCAGGACAACGCCGCACCGGGACGCGCGCCCGGCGCCCCGCTGCCGGACGACACGGGCGCCGCGCGCAGCCCGTATTCCGAGTACAAGGTGATCCGCAGGAACGGCGCCGTGGTCGGCTTCGAGCCGGCCAAGATCAGCGTCGCCATGACCAAGGCGTTCCTCGCGGTGAACGGCGCTCAGGGAGCCGCCTCGGCGCGCATCCGAGAGCTGGTTGCGGGGCTCACCGAGGCGGCGGTCGGGGCGCTGATGCGCCGCCAGCCGCAGGGCGGCACCTTCCACATCGAGGACATCCAGGACCAGGTGGAGCTCGCGCTGATGCGCTCCGGCGAGCACGACGTCGCGCGCGCCTACGTGCTCTACCGCGAGGAGCGCGCGAAGGTCCGGGCGCAGGAGAGAACCGCGAAGAGCGAAGGCGGAATCCACGTGGTCGAGGCCGGCGAAAGAAAGCCGCTCGACCGCGCGCGGCTCGCCCGGCTGGTCGAGTCGGCCTGCGAGGGCCTCCCCGCCGCCTCGCCGCAGGCGATCCTC